>Ga0105237_10001167_pt1 | contig 35083 bp, 33 predicted proteins | sample KBSC24metaG_FD_81520 | JGI IMG/M metagenome (GOLD analysis project Ga0105237, IMG submission 81520) | Corn rhizosphere microbial communities from Kellogg Biological Station, Michigan, USA - KBS C2-4 metaG | ecosystem: Host-associated > Plants > Roots > Rhizosphere > Soil | place: Michigan, USA... | reverse complement strand
CTACGCACTTTTCCTGGAATTGCTCTAGTCGCGGAAGGCGAGCAGCCCGTTCGCCTCGACGATCTCCTTGAACTTGCCGTCGGGTGCGGCCGCAAGCAGTTCCGCGCGGAGCGCCGCTTCGAATTCCGCCGCCTTGTCGCCCAGCGCCTGCGGCGAGGTAGACGACATCGAGAAGACACGGCCGACGATGTCTTCGATATCCCTTGTATATTCCATGACGATGCCGATGCGTTCGAGATTGCGGAAGGGCGAGGCCAGCAGCATGACTTCATGCGGCGCCCAGGCCTTGCTCTTGCGCAGCAGGCGGTCGGCGTTGCGTTCGGGCGAATAGGCTTCCGCCAGCGGCTCGACGATCCCGCGCCAGTCCGGTTCCGCGAGGATGCTTTTATCGTGGAACAGGACGACCGCACCATCAGGCTCGATCAGCTTGTCCAGCGCGGCAAGCGTTGCCGGCCTGTCCATCCAGTGGAAGGAGCGGCCCATGACGCAGAGATGCAGCTTGTCGATATCAGGTCCGAGATCGTAGGAGGAGCCCTGGCGTACGGTGATTTCGACGCCGGCATCCTGAGCGCCGGCTTCGGCGGCGGCGAGCATTTCCGGTTCTGGATCCATTGCGGTGACAGCGGCGCCCTGCAGCCGCGCGAAAGCGATGCCGAGTTGGCCGGGGCCGCAGCCGAGGTCGAGCACATGGTCGCCGGGCTTCAGGCCGCTGCGCTCGGCGACGCGGTCAATCAGCCTGTCGGGATAGGAGATGCGATAGCGCAGGTAATAGGCCGCCGTCGATTGAAAGCGCCGCGCTATGAAGGGAACTGTGGTCATGAGCGGTCCTCGGGGGGCAAGGGGTACCTCATCCCGTTATGACTCAATTGTGACCGGCGCGTGAAATAACTTTTGCGCGATTTGCCGCGGGCTCAACGGTACCGTTGCGGCGGAACCCCTTCTCCCCTCGGGGAGAAGGAGCTTGCTGCACCAGCATGCCCGTAGGCGTTTGCGCCTGACCAGCTCCAAAATCTCCGGTCACTTAAACCCGGCAACACCATGCGGGATATAGGGCGATTCCAGTGCCTCGATCTCTTCCGGCGTCAATTTGACGGCCAGCGAAGCGACGGCGTCCGTGATGTGGCCGGGCTTGGAAGCGCCGATGATCGGCGCGGTGACGGCGCTCTTCTGCAGGATCCAGGCGGTGGCGACCTGCGCGCGGGCGATGCCGCGGGCCTTGGCGATGGCGCCGACGGCGTCGACGATCTTGTGATCGGCGTCGACAGCCTGGGTGTAGAGCGTCTTGCCGAATTCGTCCGATTCCGTGCGTGCCGTCGCTTCGTCCCAATCGCGGGTGAGGCGGCCGCGGGCAAGCGGACTCCAGGGGACGACGGCGATCTTCTGGTCCTCGCAAAAGGGCAGCATCTCGCGCTCCTCCTCGCGATAGAGCAGGTTCAGATGGTTCTGCATGCTGACGAATTCGGTCCAGCCGTTGAGGCGCGAGGTGTAGATCGCCTTGGCGAACTGCCAGGAATACATGGAGGAGGCGCCGATATAGCGAGCCTTGCCGGCCTTGACGACGTCGTGCAGCGCTTCCAGCGTTTCCTCGATCGGCGTCGTATAGTCCCAGCGATGGATCTGGTAGAGGTCGACATAGTCGGTGCCGAGGCGGCGCAGGCTGTTGTCGATCTCGTCGAAGATCGCCTTGCGTGAAAGGCCGGCGCCGTTCGGACCCGGGCGCATGCGGTTGAAGACCTTGGTGGCGAGCACGATGTCGTCGCGGCGCGCGAAATCCTTGATGGCGCGGCCGACGATTTCCTCGGACGAGCCGTTGGAATAGGTGTTGGCCGTATCGAGGAAATTGATGCCGGCCTCGATCGCCTGCCGCAGCAGCGGACGGCTGTGTTCCTCGTTCAGGGACCAGGCGTGCGTGCCCTTGTCAGGGTCGCCATAGGTCATGCAACCCAGGCAGATGCGCGAGACTTCAAGACCGGTCCTGCCAAGCTTTACGTATTCCATCGATATTCTCCGTCCGTTCAAGTATCCGGCGCAACAACGCTCTGCCGCCGAGGGGCAGGCAAAGTGGATGCGTCACCAAGGGTAAGCCAGCGGAGCAAAGCCGCCGATCAGTGTATCTGTTCGTGAAGAGCTTCGAAATATTACTCAATAAATAAGGCAATTCGCGCGGCGGGGAAGACGGGAATTTCAAATGTTTCCTTGAACCCCTAGGGCGACAGGTGTTAGCTGCACCGCACCATTTTCGGAATTCCGCATGAAATTGCCCCCGCGTGATACTTACGAAGCCCTCTATCGCGATTTTCGTTGGGAAATTCCGGCGAAGTTCAACATTGGGCACGCCGTTTGCGACGCCTGGGCCGAAGGCGAGCCGGATCGGATCTGCCTGCAGCATTTCAATCCGGACGGCGATCATCTCTCCATGACCTATGGCGCGTTGCGGGATCGCTCCGCCGCGTTCGCCAATGCGCTTTCGGCACTCGGGGTCCGCGCCGGCGACCGGGTGGCGCTGCTCTTGCCGCAAAGTTTCGAGACGGTCGTGGCGCATGTGGCGATCTACAAGATGGGGGCGATCGCCCTGCCGCTGGCGCTGCTGTTCGGTGCCGAGGCGCTGGAATATCGGCTGAAGGTCTCGGGTGCATCCGCGATCGTCACCAACCAGTTCGGCCTCGAGCGGCTACGGCCGATTCGCGACCGGCTGCCGGAGCTGGTTCAGGTGATCAGCATCGACGGTGCGGAGAAAGATGTCGCAGGCTTTGCCGATCTGGTGGCCGCACATCCGCCGCTCTTCGAGCTGGCCGATACAGGCCCGGACGATCCGGCATTGATGATCTTCACGTCGGGCACGACCGGGCCGCCGAAGGGCGCGCTGCACGGCCATCGCGTCCTGCCGGGGCATATTCCCGGCATGCAGTTCGCTCATGAGGGCTTTCCGCAAGCCGGCGACAAGCTCTGGACGCCATCCGACTGGGCCTGGGCCGGCGGCCTGTTGAACGCCCTGCTGCCGAGCCTGATGCTCGGCGTGCCCGTCGTCTCCTCTCCGGCTCAGAAGTTCGACCCGCACACGGCTTTCCGCATCATGGCCGAAATGGGCGTGCGCAACGCCTTCATCCCGCCGACGGCGCTAAGACTGCTGAAAGCCGTCGATGATCCCCGGGCGCATTACGATCTCAAGCTGCGCACCATCGGCTCGGCCGGCGAGGCGCTCGGCCGCGAGACCTTCGAATGGGCGCGCTCGGCGCTCGGCATCAGCGTCAACGAATTCTTCGGCCAGACGGAGTGCAATTTCGTGCTGTCGTCCAGTGCGGCCTTCGGTGTCAGCCGCCCCGGCGCGACGGGAAAGCCGGTGCCCGGACATCGGATTGCGGTCGTCGATGCCGATGGCGTCGAGGTCGCCTTGGGCGAAAGCGGGCAGATCGCGATAAGGCGACCTGATCCGGTGATGTTTCTTGGCTATTGGCGGGATGAGAAGGCGACGGAAGCGAAGTTCGCCGGTGACTGGCTGCTGACCGGCGATATCGGCCGGCAGGATACCGAGGGCTATGTTTCCTTCGTCGGCCGCGACGACGATGTCATCACCTCTTCCGGCTATCGTATCGGCCCAAGCGAGATCGAGGATTGCCTTGGCGGCCATCCGGCGGTGCAGCTTGCCGCGGCCGTCGGCAAGCCGGATGCGGTGCGGACCGAGATCGTCAAGGCCTATGTCGTCCTGGTGCCCGGTCGCGAGCCGAGCGAGGCGCTGGCAGTGGAGATCCGCGAGTGGGTGAAGACGCGGCTTTCCATGCATGAATATCCGCGCGAGATCGAGTTCGTCGACGCGCTGCCGCTGACGACCTCGGGCAAGGTGATCCGTCGCCTGCTGCGCGAGCGGGCGACCGCCGAAGATAGAGCATTTCCGTCTTAGACGGAGTCACGGAAATGCCCTATCTCTTTGTTTTCACGCAATTCCGGACGCAGAACCGCTGCGCACTTCTGCTGGAATTGCTTTAGCGCTTCGTAAGCGACAGGATCTTTTCGCGCAGCAGTTTCGCCATGTTGCGGGTGCTGCGATACATGTGCAATTGCGTGGCCACCTGCCGGACGTCGCGGTCGCCGTTTTGGGCGAGGCCGATGATCAGCGTGCCCATCTCTTCGCGCTCATGCCAGAAACGGCTCATGATCGGATGATCCGGCACCGCGCAGGAATCGGAGCGGACGACGTTGGCATCGTCGAGATGCCACTCCGTCAACTCGGCCATCAGCAGCTTGCCCGGCGAATAGCGGGCATAGGCCTCGTCATAGGCCGTCTTCCAGGTATAGGCCTCGCCGCCCATGATCAGCACGATCATCGAGGCGATGGCCTTGCCGTTGAGATCGATGGTGTGGATACGCACGGCGTCGACGGCCGCGAGGTTGGAGATCGCTTCGCGGGCAAAGGCGGCATGATGGCGATCGGTGACCAGAGCCGAACGTTTTTTGCCCTTCCAGCCGCTTGCCTCGAGCGCCAGGTATTCTTCCATGCGCTGGTGAACGTCGCGAGGCTGGCGGGCGACGCTATAGGTGACCTCGCCCTGGTTTTCCAAGAGACGCCACTGCCGGCGCATTTCGCGCAGATGCGCGTTCGAGATCGTCCGCTTCAGATAGGCAAGCGCATCGTCCTTGCTGTCGAGTATCGGGCGCTGGAAGGGGTTTGCGACCGCAATGGGCAGATTTCGGCCGATGGCAATGACCTTTGCCATCTGCGCGAAACGGCCGTTCAGGCGGATATCAGGAAGTACGAGCGTGGTCGGCAGGTGCAGTTCCTGTCGGGCCAGCGCTTCGAAGAGATTGTCGAGCGTTTCGCCGGCATCCTCCGCATCGACCAGCGGTGTGCCGAGCGGGCCGAACGAATTCGACCAGACGCGGATGATCGAGGGGCCGAGCGCAAAGCCCGGCTTGTCGACCGTAAAGGGCATCAGCAGGCGCATGCGGCTGCGCGTACTGCTGTTGTCGCGCATCAGGGCGAGCCGTACCTGCCGGTCTTCGAGCCGCGGCATGGCAGGCGCCAGGAAGCGTCCGGAGAAGAAGACGTTCGGCTCCATGGCGCGATTGGACAGGAAGTCCAACTCGTCCTGCAGCTCATAACCGAGCTTGCCGGGATAGAGGCAGAGTTCACGCCCGGCCCGGCCGACTTCGGCGCGGGCCTCGGCCTTCGGCGTTTCGAAATGCAGCGATGCAAGCGTATGCGTCAGGGCATTCACTTGGCTGTCGGTACTTTCGGTAAAGGGAGGGCGCGCCATGATCAGAGAGCCCCGTTCGTCGTTGCGAGTGCCGCCGGGCGGCGGATGAGCGCGAATAGCGTGATGCCGAGCGCATGGCGCACGGCAAGATGCAGAAGCAGGGCCTCGACCGCCATGGCGGCGGCACCGGCAATGGCCGCACCCTCGATGCCGAAATGCGGAATGAGGATGACGTTGAGGCTGATATTGGCGACGAGCGCGGCAGCATAGAGATAGACGCAGAGCATCTGCTTGTCCGCCATCGTCAGCAGCACTTCGGCGGGACCGACCAGTGCCTTGACGAGGATGCCGGCAAGCAGGATGGCCATCACCACCTGGCCTTCGGCGAAGGCAGCGCCGAAAAGCGACAGAAGGAACTGCCCGGCCGCCAGGACGGCAAGGCCGACGGCCAGCGCCGGGAAGAAGGTCCAGCGCGTCGCTTCGGTGGCGAAGGCGGCGAGCTTGGACCGGTCGTTTTCGGCGATGATGGCGGCAAAGCGCGGGCCGATGGCTGCCTTGACGGCGAAATAGACGAAATGAACCAGAGCCATGGTCTTGGCGGCGGCGAAATAGACGGCGACCTCCTCCGGATCAAGAAAGATCCCGACGACGATGACGTCCGAATTGGTAAGGAGATAGCCGACGCCTTCGACCAGGAATATCGGAAAGGCGACCGCCAGCCAGGCATTGAGCTCGGTGGCTTTCGCGCCGCTCGGATAATGGCGGCGCAGGCGCAAAGTCACGGCGAGGTATTGCAGGAGGACGCTCGTAAACGCGCCTGCCAGCGCCGCTGCCATGGCCGTGACCGCATCGTGAGGTGCGCCTGCAAGGACAGCGGCGAGCATGAAGAGCAGGATCAGCGTCGGACGGATCAGGAAGGTCGGGCTCAAGGCCATGATCGGCCAGTGTTTGGCGCGCGCCGTGCCATCCAGAACGTCACCGAGCGCGATCATCGGCACGGCAATCAGCCCGAGGAAAACAGGCATGACGTAGTAGTGCTCGATCTTGCCGCTGAAGGCATAAAGCAGGATCGCGCCGATCAGCGCCAGGGCGCCGGAGACCGCGACGACGAACAGGCGCGCCGTCGCATTCAGGCCGCGGACGGCGTCATGATTGCCGCTGGCTTCATATTGCGGCAGGAAACGGATGACGGCGGTGGGGAAGCCCAAGCAGGCGAGGTTGCCGAAGAGGATCATCAACACCCAGACGAAGACGAAGACGCCATACTCGAATCTGCCCATCAGGCGGGCGAGGACGATCTGCGAGACGAAGGCGAGTGCTGCGCCGGCAATGCGGATGGCGAAGGCGATCAGTGCCATGCGCTGCGAAACGGACTTTTCGTCGTGGCCCGTGAGAAGGTCGGCAAGTTTATGCAGATATGGCGATAGCGCAGTCCGCAATGCGGACGGCAGCATTCTCTCTGCTGTTTGAAAGACCGCCATCATCGATACGCAATACTTTAAATATGACATCAACCTGCGATAGTCTTGGCAGAGGAGAGTTAAGAATCAGTTCTTTATAACCTTTGAAAGCGACATAAGCGATGGCGGCTCACCGCAACAAAAAATGCCGCCCGAAGGCGGCATCCTGTTGATGTTCAAAAGCAACGATATGTCAGACGACTTCGGTGCTCTCGAAGGCGCCATGGCAATGCTTGTATTTCTTGCCGGAGCCGCAGGGGCATGCCTCGTTGCGGCCGACGCGGCCCCAGGTTGCCGGGTTTTGCGGGTCGCGACTTTCCGGAGACACGAAGCTTTCGCTTGCGAGGCTAAACGGCGCGAACTCGTCTTCGCCTGTCGTGGCGTCGATATGGCGTGCCTGCATCGGCGGGGTCTGCGGTTCGGCCGGCTGCTGCACGAGCTCGACGCGTGAGAGCTGGGCTGTCACGGCCTGGCGCAGGTTGTTCAAGAGTGCCTGGAACAGCTCGAAAGCCTCGGCCTTGTATTCCTGCAGCGGGTCGCGCTGGGCATAGCCGCGGAAGCCGATGACCGAACGCAGATGGTCGAGGTTGACGATATGCTCACGCCAAAGATTGTCCAGCGTCTGCAGGACGATGGAGCGCTCGACATAGGTCATGATCTCGGGGCCGAAACGCTCAGCCTTTTCGGTGGCCGCCTTTTCGGTGATTTCCGTCAGGCGTGCGCGAATGTCGTCCTCGGCGATACCCTCTTCCTTGACCCAGTCGTGGATCGGGAGGTCGATGTCGAAAAAGTTGGCGACCGCCGCCTTCAGGCCATCGGCGTCCCACTGCTCGGCATAGGCGCGTTCAGGAATATGCTTGGCGACGAGATCCTCGATGACGTCGTGGCGCATGTCGCCGACGGTTTCGGTGAGATCCGTCGCGTCCATCAGCTCGACGCGCTGCTCGAAGATGACCTTGCGCTGGTCGTTCAGCACGTCGTCATACTTCAGAACGTTCTTGCGGATGTCGAAGTTGCGGGCTTCGACCTTCTTCTGGGCGCGTTCCAGCGCCTTGTTGATCCAGGGATGGACGATGGCTTCGCCTTCCTTGAGGCCGAGCTTCTGCAGCATGCCGTCCATGCGGTCGGAGCCGAAGATGCGCATCAGGTCATCCTGCAGCGACAGGTAGAATTTCGAGCGGCCGGGGTCGCCCTGACGGCCGGAACGGCCACGCAGCTGATTGTCGATGCGGCGGCTTTCATGGCGCTCGCTGGCGATGACGTAGAGACCGCCGGCGGCGATCGACCGCTGCTTGAGTACTTGGATCTCTTCGGCGATCCTGGCGATCGCAGCGTCGCGCTCCGGACCGGGCTCGACATCGTGCAGGTCGCGCTCGACGCGCATTTCGAGGTTGCCGCCGAGCTGGATGTCGGTGCCGCGGCCGGCCATGTTGGTGGCGATCGTCACCGCGCCGGGAACGCCGGCCTGGGCGACGATGTAGGCTTCCTGCTCATGGTAGCGGGCGTTCAGGACCTGGAAGTTGTTGAAGCCCTGCTTGCGCATGAGGTCGGCGAGAAGTTCCGACTTTTCGATCGATGTGGTACCGACGAGCACCGGCTGGTCGCGCTTGTGCGCATCCAGGATCTCGGCGATGATTGCCTTGAATTTCTCTTCATGCGTACGATAGACCTCGTCGTCCTCGTCGATACGCTGGATCGGCAGGTTGGTCGGCACTTCGATCACGTCGAGGCCGTAGATGTTGCCGAATTCTTCCGCTTCCGTCGACGCCGTGCCGGTCATACCGGCGAGCTTGCCGTACATGCGGAAATAGTTCTGGAAGGTGATCTGCGCCAGCGTCTGGTTTTCCGGCTGGATCTGCACCCGTTCCTTGGCTTCCAGAGCCTGGTGCTGGCCGTCCGAATAGCGGCGGCCCGGCATCATGCGGCCGGTGAACTCGTCGATGATGACGACTTCATCGTTGCGCACGATATAGTCCTTGTCGCGCTGGAAGAGCTTGTGGGCCTTGAGCGCGTTGTTGATGTGGTGGACGATCGCGACGTTCTCGACGTCATAAAGAGATTCACCCTTGAGCAGGCCAGCCTCGCTCAGCATGTTTTCCAGCTTCTCGGTGCCTTCTTCGGAGAAGTTGGCCGAGCGCTGCTTTTCGTCGATTTCGTAATCTTCCTTCGAAAGGCGCGGGATGAAGGCGTCGATCGTCGTGTAGAGATCGGAACGGTCGTCGAGCGGGCCTGAAATGATCAACGGCGTGCGCGCTTCGTCGATCAGGATGGAGTCCACTTCGTCGACGATGGCGAAGGGATGGCCGCGCTGGACCATCTGCCCGCGCTCGTATTTCATATTGTCGCGAAGATAGTCGAAGCCGAGCTCGTTGTTGGTGCCGTAGGTGATGTCGCAGGCATAGGCGTCGCGCCGCTCGTCGTCGGACATGCCGTGGACGATGACGCCCGTGGTCATGCCGAGGAAGCCATAGAGGCGGCCCATGGTGGCGCTGTCGCGCTGTGCCAGGTAGTCGTTGACCGTGACAACATGCACGCCCTTGCCGGCCAACGCATTCAGATAGACCGGCAGGGTCGCCACGAGCGTCTTGCCTTCGCCGGTCTTCATTTCGGCAATGGCATTGGAATGAAGGATCATGCCGCCGACGAGCTGTACGTCAAAAGGTCGCATGCCGAGAACGCGGCGCGACGCCTCGCGGGCCACCGCAAAGGCGGGAACGAGGAGGTCGTCGAGGGTCTTGCCATCGGCGAGCTGCTGGCGGAACTCAACCGTCTTGGCGGTCAAAGCTTCATCGGACAGCGCGCGCATCTCTTGCTCGAGCGCATTGATGGCAACGACATTCGGCTGGAACGACTTCACGCGGCGGTCGTTGGACGAGCCGAACAACTTGCGGGCAATTCCACCTAGGCTGACCATGTTACTGGTCCTTTCTGAGATTTCATCCTGCCGTATCCTGCTTTATCCATTCCCAAAAAAACGGGAGTTTAGCACAAAACGGCCGGAAACTGTTCTGGACGCGAGGTTGCGTGACAGATAAGAGGGGGGTCGATTGATGTCAACGGGATTTGGCCGATACACAAAGGCCACATTCTCCTGCTGAAGGCTTTTTCACGCCGGAATCATAACTGTCGAGCCGGTCGAGACCACCGAAGGGTTATTTTATGTTGAAGTACAACAAACTTGCTGCGGTTGCTTTCGCAACAATCATCACCTTCCAGGCGCCTGTCTTTGCGGCTGATGCCCAGGATCCCGTTGTCGCCAAGGTCGGCGACGTTGAAATCCATCAGTCCGAACTCAATCTGGCGATCGCCAATCTTGATCCGCAGCTCGGCCAGCTTCCGGACGACCAGAAGAAGGTCGCCGCGCTTTCGGCTTCGATCGACGTGAAGCTGCTTTCGCAGAAGGCCGCCGCCGAGAAGCTCGATCAGACTCCGGACTTCCAGGCTCACATGGCCTATCTGCGCGACCGCGAGCTGCACAATGCCTATTTCAAGGCGCATGTTGCCGACGCCATCACGGATGCCGAAGTCAAGGCCCGCTACGACAAGGAAGTCGCCGCCCTTCCGAAGCAGGAAGAAGTGCATGCCCGCCATATCCTGGTGAAGACCGAGGATGAAGCCAAGGCAGTCATCAAGGAACTCGACGGCGGCAAGGATTTCGCCGAACTCGCCAAGGAAAAGTCCACCGATCCGAACAAGGCCGACGGCGGCGATCTCGGCTATTTCGGCCATGGCCGCATGGTCAAGGAATTCGAAGACGCTGCCTTTGCCCTGCCGGTTGGCACTTATACGAAGACTCCGGTCAAGAGCGATTTCGGCTGGCATGTCATCAAGGTCGAAGACAAGCGCGTGGCTCCGCCACCGCCGTTCGATCAGGTCAAGGACCAGGTTCGTCAGCTCGTCATGCGCGACAAGTATCTTGAACTCCTGAACAAGGCCAAGCAGGACAGCAAGGTCGCCATCAGCGACCCGGCTCTCAGCAAGGCCTATGAGGATGCGCAGAAGCAGCAGGACGCAGCACCGGCGGACGACGCCGTCTCTTCTGACGCCCAGCCGCAGCAGTAAGCAGTCGCAAGCAAGATCATCGGGCCCGGATTTTCCGGGCCTTTCACTATCAGGTGGCTCTCATGTCCGGTTCCGTCTCTCCGCTTGCACCCAGAACCTTCGCTTCCATGCCTGCCCTTCGCGGCGTGCGCATGACCACGGCCTCCGCCGGCATCAAGTATAAGAACCGGACCGACGTCCTGCTGATGGTCTTCGACAAGCCGGCAGCCGTCGCCGGCGTTTTCACACGCTCGAAGTGCCCCTCGGCTCCCGTCGATTTCTGCCGGGCGAACCTGGCGCATGGCAGCGCTCGCGCCGTCGTCGTCAATTCCGGCAATGCCAATGCCTTTACCGGCCTGAAGGGCCGCCAGGCGACGGAACTGACCGCCAAGTCCGCTGCCTCTGCCGTCGGTTGCGGTGAAAACGAAGTCTATCTCGCCTCGACAGGCGTCATAGGCGAGCCTCTGGACGCGACCAAATTTGCCGGCGTGCTCGACACCATGGCGAAGGATGCCGTCAGCGATTTCTGGTTCGAAGCGGCCAAGGCGATCATGACCACGGATACCTATCCGAAGGTTGCGACCCGCAGCGCCGAGATCGATGGCGTCAAGGTCACCATCAACGGCATCGCCAAGGGTGCGGGCATGATCGCCCCCGATATGGCGACGATGCTTTCCTTCGTCGTGACGGATGCCGATATTTCCTCTTCCGCGCTGCAGGCGCTGCTGTCCGATGGTGTCGGTCCGAGCTTCAATTCCATGACGGTCGACAGCGATACCTCGACCTCGGATACGCTGATGCTGTTTGCCACCGGCGCTGCCGCGGCTGACGGACAGGCGCGCATCGACCGCGCCGATGACCCGAAGCTCGCGGCGTTCCGCACGGCACTCAACGAACTCCTCAAGGACCTCGCCATCCAGGTCGTCCGGGACGGCGAAGGCGCCACCAAGATGCTTGAGATCACCGTGACCGGCGCCGAAAATGACGCTGCCGCGAAGCGCATTGCGCTTTCCATCGCCAATTCGCCGCTGGTCAAAACAGCGGCCGCCGGCGAAGACGCCAATTGGGGCCGCGTCGTCATGGCGGTCGGCAAGGCCGGCGAGATGGCGGATCGCGACAAGCTCGCCATCTGGTTCGGCGATGTCCGCGTTGCCGTCAACGGCGAGCGCGACGCTTCCTATTCGGAGGAGGCGGCGTCGAACGTGATGAAGCGGCAGGATATTCCCGTGAAGGTCGATCTCGGCCTCGGCAATGGCCGCGCGACGGTCTGGACCTGCGACCTCACCAAGGAATATGTTGCCATCAATGGCGACTACCGGAGCTGATATCTCGCTGATGCATGCGCAGTCCACGATAAACAAGCTGCCCTTGGTGCGCAGGCTCGAAGCAGTTGGCTTTCGGGCATGGCCTGCTTCGTCCGTGCAGTATGATGGCAGCTGGCAGGTGCGGCTGACGGCGGGTCATCCGTCGAAGCGGCTCAATTCGGTGGTGCCGCTCGACCCCTCCGATCATCGCGATCTCGAAATCCGGCTGGCGAAGGCGCGGCGGAAGTTCGAAGCTTATGGCAGGCCGATGGTGGTGCGCGAGACGCCGCTCGCCTCGTCGCAGCTCATCGATCTCCTGCAGAAGCGCGGCTGGACGCGGTTCGACGAGACGCTCGTCATGATCGCCGATCTGGTCGATCTGGAGCTGCCGGATATGCTCGATCATCTTCCGAGCCATGACGTCGGCCGCTACGTCGATGCCAGCCTGCTGGTTGATGGGGCTGATCCGGCCTTGAAGCCCGCGCTGGCCGAGGTGGTAAGCAGCATCAAGCCGCCGTCGGGTCTCTTCGTCATCGAAAATGACGATGCCGGACCCGTGGCGACGACACTTTGCGTACAGGATAATGATCTTGCCGGTATTCTGTCGGTTTCCGTTTCGGCGCAGCATCGGCGCAAGGGGTTGGGTGCCGAAATCCTGACGTCGGCGTTGCGTTGGGCGCGGATGCGCAGCGCCAAGACGGCCTGGCTTCAGGTCGCCGCCGACAACGAGCCGGCCCTGGCGCTTTATGCCCGCTTCGGATTCCGCGAGGCCTATCGCTATTGCTATTGGCAATCTTCGGAGGAAGCATGAGCGAAGCTGGCCGCAAGATCGTCCTCGTTGCCGCCTGCGCGCTCATCGATACGGATGGCCGGATTCTTCTGGCGCAGCGGCCCGAGGGCAAGTCGCTGGCCGGTCTCTGGGAATTCCCCGGCGGCAAGGTCGAGGCCGGCGAGACGCCGGAGGAGACATTGGTGCGCGAGCTTGAGGAAGAGCTCGGTATCCAGACCAAGATTGCCTGCCTGGCACCGCTGACTTTCGCCAGCCACACCTATGAAACCTTCCATCTGCTGATGCCGCTCTATATCTGCCGGCGTTACGAAGGCATCCCGCATGGCCGGGAAGGGCAGGCGATCAAATGGGTGCGGCCGCAGGCCCTGCGCGACTATCCGATGCCGCCGGCCGATGAGCCGCTGATCCCATTCCTGCAGGATCTGCTTTAGGGTTAGGTCCTGTTGACAAAGTGCATTCCCAAATCGGCTGAGGCGTGATTCAAGACTGCTTTTTAGGAGGCAGCCATGGCGCGAGGCGATTTGAGTGATGAGGAATGGCGGGTCGTCGAACCGCTGTTGCCGACCGAGCGTGGCCGCAAGTCTCGGCCGTCGCATGACAATCGCCGCTTTTTCAATGGCATGCTCCATGTTCTGCGCGTTGGCTGTCCGTGGCGAGATATGCACGAGCGATATGGCAAATGGAATTCGGTCTATGTTCGTTTCCGTCGCTGGGCCGAACAAGGCGTATGGGACGCACTTCTGGAAACGCTTGTCGAACTTGGGCTGACTGACGACTGGCAACATATGATCGACAGCACCACGGTTCGCGGCCATTCGCAGGCTGCGGGCGCTAAAGGGGGACTCACAAGGAGGGTTTTGGTCGATCACGCGGCGGCTTTACGACGAAAATCCATGCCCGCGCAGACGGTCAGGGACGCCCTCTTGGCTTTGTCCTGACAGGTGGCCAGACCTCCGACTACAGCGCCGTTCCCGCGCTTCTCGCCATGCCCGTCGGCAAACCCAGGTCATTTCTCGCCGACAAGGGCTACGACGGCGACGCCATTCGTGAAGAGCTGCTTATCCACGGTGTTCGTCCAGTTATCCCGCCGAAAGCGAACCGCAAAAACCCGCCATCCTGCGACTTTCAAACATATAAAGACCGCAACAGAATCGAGCGAATGTTCAATCGGCTCAAGCAGTTCCGCAGGGTTGCCACCCGTTACGACAAAACGCGAACTTCCTTCGAAGCGTTCCTTTCACTGGCCGCCGCAAAAATCTGGCTGCCGCACTTCACGGAACGCCTTTAGTTCAACTCTGGCCCTGCGACGGCAAAGCGTCCGCCGATTGATGAAATCAGTGAGCTTGGCCCATGGATTTTCATGTGCCGTGACGCCTGTTTCTTGCATTCAGGATCATGATTGATCCGATAGTTACACAATCGTCGCCATCCATTGTGGGAAAGCGCAATCTTTTCCGCCGTCAAAATATCCACGTCGGCTGCACCTCTTATTTGCTTGATGAGTTCCGGCCAGGACGCTTTCTCTTGAAAGAGCCTGTCGACAAGCGCGAGTATCTGCACAACGATGGGCCACTCCAGTTTTCGATCAACTGACATGGCGTTTGGCTGAAATCGCTTGTAAGCCCACCATCGCTTAGCGACTGGGATCTTCGGCCCTTCTGAAGGTAGTGACGTGAAGATAGTCGTTATCGCTTCATCACCGAAATCCGCGACGACCTCAGATGCGACTACCTCCATACGTTCTCGATCTTCATCATTGAAGTCCGAGTCAATCAAGAATTCGAGGACAATCTCGTTGCCATTCCAGCCGCACGTAACAGCGGCTAGCGCCGACGATACTGCCCCAAGCAACGCGTGTTGCACACTAAGTCGAAGTCTTATTTCTCGATCAAGTGTGGACATCAAAAACCTCCGCCATGGAGCGATCTTATCGCACTATCACCACGGACTTTGTCAACAGGGCCTAGATTTCCTTGAAGCGGAAGTTCGACTGAGCGAGCTGATCGAGATTATTCGCCGTAGCCTCTCGATGGGAAGGCTCTGTCTTCTGTGTTCTCCGGAGCAACTCCGTCAGCACTTCCGATTGTCTGGCTGAATCCCGGCGGATTGCCTCTAGATGCTCGAGCATCAATCCGAAGGTAAAAATCACGGCACCGCAAAATGCATAGAAAAGCGCCGCGACCAGCCCCGCGACAAAGCCGCCGATGCCACCGATGAAAAGCATCGAGACGGCCAACACGATCGCGAAGGCGACAACGAGGCCGCCGACCGCTTTGAACAACCCCACCATATGTCAGCTCCGCCACAACTTATGAGAATAGTATCTTTGTCATGCGTCGCATTCGCGCGAGTGGGCGTCAACATCAATCTATTGGTGTAATCTATTTATAACTATTCTTTGGCGTGCTATTCTAAGAGGAGTTTGTCGCCTGATGACGCACCGGGTCTTGTTTGAGTTTGCAGCGCACATATTTGGCGCGCTCAGAGACGGCATCCGGCAAGTATGGTTAACAGAAATTAGCCATTTAATATCAGGCCTATAGCCCGAATCGGGCGCTGTCCCGGAATATTACGCCTCATTAATTTGCATGTGGATATTAAGGGATCGTTTATGACCTTCTGGCATTCAATGCTCTCAATCAAGCGGTTGTTGGGTGCGTTAGAGAAGGCTTGACACAATGGACGACGATTTCTGGAAAGCTGTTCAGGAAAAAGAGCAGTCCTATTCCACGTCGCGCAAGACGGGCGCGTTGAATATCGCTTTGCTGTTCGGTACGGCGGCGGTCGCGCTTTCGCTTATCCTGACGCCAATGCTCTCCGACAAATCCAAGTCGCGTGTGCTTGCAAGTGCACCGGATCTCGACAATATTACCACCGGTTCGATCCCACAGACTGAAAACGGCAAGCGTTATACCATCCGCCGCAGCGTGCTGCAGCATGAGCCGGGTTCGGTCTGCATCGTTCAGGGGTACGGAGCCGACAGCGGCTGCCAATAGAGCTTACGCATAGCCTGCCAGATGCCATGACGAGCATCGGATTCACGAGATGTTGATGTCCAATGCTGGGGCTGGGAGCTTTGAGCGTATGCGTTCTGTACGGCGTTTTTTCAATGACAAGACCGGTGCAACGGTCATCGAGTACGGCCTCATCGCTGCCCTCATGTCCGCGGCGATCATCAGTGGTGTCGGCGCTTTCGGCGGGAGCCTTGCGAGCGCCTTCAATATATTGTCCAACACGATTCAGAATTCGTCTGCCTCCGGGAATTGAAGCGGCCGCCCGCTCCATTCGCCTCGACTGACGGACTATTGTTTGAGCTTGTGCTCCTCGACCTTGAGCGCATCGGCCAGGCGTGCCTTGGCCGAACCCGGCTGAAGCGGCTTCTGCTGGCTTTCATGCGGCGTCCAGCCGGATGCATAGATGATCGAGAAGGTGGCCCGAATCCTGCCGTCGGCATCGGAATAGCGCTCAGAGTAGAGTTCGGCGGCGCGCAGGAAAAAGGCACGTGTCAGCGGCTTGCGGCTGCGATCGGCAAGCGGATTTGTCATGCCCATGGCGCGCAGGTCGCGCATCAGCGCGAACAGATTGTCGTAGCGCACTGTATAGGTCTCGGCGTCTATGACGGGCAGAGTAAAACCGGCACGCTGCAAAAGGCCGCCGACATCGCGGACATCGGCGAAGGGGATGACGCGCGGGCTGGCTCCACCCGTCAGTTCGATCTCGGTTGCCAGCAGCACATCGCGCAATTCCTGCAGGGTTCCCAAGCCCGGGATCGCCGCCAGGAAAAGGCCGTCGGCCTTCAGCGCGCGGCGGACCTGGATGAAAACGCCAGGCGTATCGTTGGTGACATGCAAGCTGAGGGGAGAGAGGACAAGATTGACCGACTCGGCTTCGAGCGGCAATTCCTCGAGCGGCGCCGCGATCAAGGTCTCGCCGGGTGCGGCAAAGCCCGTCTCGCTTTCGATCCTGCTGAGATGGCCGATCTTGCCGGTCGCCAGCGCGAGGCGCGCCGCGATGCCGGTCGCGCCGTGAAGCTCCACCGCTTCGTCGAAATGCCGTTCGATGACACCAAGTCGCTCCGCCAGTTCGCTCGCCGCGATGTCGAGAAGAAACGCAGCCTTGGCGTCGCCCTGTCGCAGCGCCCGGTGTTTGCGGGCAGCGAGCAGCGATTGGTCGAACACGATTTCCATGGCGGTTTCCTGCAATATCATCACTTCGGCGGGGCGTGGCGAGCACGCGCGTTTTCCCTTCGCAAAGCCTGCGGGAAAAAGCTAGTGTCAATCATATGGGGATGATGGCGCGCGAAATCACGCTAACGAAATTGCGGTCCGGGCTGATAAGGCCCTGGCTGGCTCTGGCCGATCTGGTCTATCCGCCTGCCTGTCCCGGTTGCGGGGTTTCGGTTGGCGCGCATCGCGGCCTTTGTCCCGCCTGCTGGTCCGGTATCCGGTTCATCGAGCGGCCCTATTGCGAGATCCTGGGCAGCCTGTTTTCCCATGATCTCGGCGCTGGGATCCTCAGCGCCGAGGCGATCGCCGACCCGCCGGTTTTCGACCGGCTGCGTTCCGCCGCGGTTCACGACGGCATCGTGCGCGACCTCGTTCTCAGCTTGAAATATCGCGATCGTACCGATCTGGCGCCGATGATGGCCGGCTGGATGCTGCGCGCCAGCGACGGCATGGTCACCGCTTGCGACGTCATAATCCCAGTGCCGCTGCATCGGGCGCGGTTGTTTGCGCGCAAATACAACCAGGCAGCCGAACTCGCCCGCCATCTTGCCCGCCTTTCGGGCAAGCCGCTGCTTCCGGCGACGCTGCTGCGCGTCAAGCGCACGAGCCAGCAGGTCGGTCTTGGCGCCAAGGCGCGGCAGGACAATGTGCGCGGGGCGTTCGCGGTGTCAGAGCATCGCGCGGGCGATGTGTTCGGCCGGCGCGTCGTGCTTGTCGACGATGTCTACACCACCGGCGCGACGGTGGCGGCGGCGACACGCGCCCTGAAGAAAGCCGGTGCGGCGGATGTGACGGTTTTGACCTTTGCAAGGGTCGTCGGCCATCTTATATGACTGTGAACCTGTACTTTTCCGGAGTGGATCATGACATCCGTCGTTATCTATACGCGTGAATTCTGCGGCTATTGCGCCTGGGCGAAATCGCTGCTCGAATCCAAGGGCGTCGATTATGTCGAGCACAACGCAACCTATTCGCCCGAGCTGCGCCAGGAGATGATATCAAAGGCAAACGGCCGCTCGACCTTCCCGCAGATCTTCATCAATGGCGAGCATGTCGGCGGCTGCGACGACATCCATGCGCTCGATCGGGCCGGCAAGCTCGATCCGATGCTCGCCGCCTGAACCGCTTCGCAAGGGAGACGACGATGACCTTCAAAGCCGCCGCCATTCAGATGTGCTCCGGTGTCGATCCGGTGAAGAACGCAGCCGACATGGCGCGTCTGGTCCGTGAAGGCGCTTCGCAGGGCGCTGTCTATGTGCAGACGCCGGAGATGACGGGCGCCGTGCAGAAGGACCGACCCGGTCTGCGCGCCGTATTGCGCGATGAGGCAGGCGACATCATCGTCAAGACTGCCGCCGAGTTGGCGAAGGAACTCGGCATCTACCTCCACATCGGCTCGACAGCCATCGCGCTCGACGACGGCAAGATCGCCAATCGCGGCTTCCTCTTCGGTCCTGACGGCAAGCTCGTCAACCGTTACGACAAGATCCATATGTTCGACGTCGATCTCGACAATGGCGAAAGCTGGCGCGAGAGCGCGGTCTATCGGCCTGGATCGGAGGCACGGATCACGTCGTTGCCCTTTGCCGAGCTCGGCTTTTCCATCTGCTACGACGTGCGCTTTCCGCAGCTCTTCCGCGCCCAGGCTGTTGCCGGCGCCGAAGTAATGACGGTCCCTGCCGCTTTCACCAGGCAGACCGGCGAGGCGCATTGGGAAATCCTCTTGCGCGCCCGCGCCATCGAGAACGGCATGTTCGTCATCGCTGCCGCGCAGGCCGGCAAGCATGAGGACGGCCGTGAGACCTTCGGTCACTCGATGATCATCGATCCCTGGGGCAAGGTGCTGGCATCCGCCGGCGGCACAGGCGAGGCGGTGGTTATCGCCGAGATCGATATCGCGGCGGTGAAAGCAGCGCATGACAAAATTCCAAACCTGAAGAATGCGCGTGAATTTTCGCTGGAAAAGATCGCGACGCCGGCGGCTGGAGGCGTCGCTGCTTGATCCGCTACTCCCTTAGTTGTGACAATGCCCACGAGTTCGAGGGCTGGTTTTCGGAAAGTGCCGATTTCGACCGGCAGGTCGAAAGCGGTTTCCTGACGTGCCCGGTCTGCAACTCGGCCGCGATTTCAAAGCTACTGATGGCGCCGTCTGTATCCACCGCGCGCAAGAAGACCGAGACGCAGACGCTTGCCATGGATGCTGCCCGTAAGGAAGCGATGGCCAAGCTCAAGGAAGCGGTCGAAGCCATCAAAGCCAATGCCGAGGATGTCGGCACGAAATTTCCCGAAGAGGCCCGCAAGATCCATTATGGTGAGGCGGATGCACGCGGGATTATCGGCAAGGCGACGCCGGACGAGGCGAAGGCTCTTGTCGACGAGGGTATCGAAATCGCCGCCATCCCCGTCCTGCCCGACGATACCAATTGATGCCGGCAGACGGCCGCAGGCATCTCGCCATGTATAATTTCGGGCTGCATGTCGCGGCTTATGAAAGTCCCGACGTGGAAGGATTTCGCCTCCGGGAAGCGGCGAATTTCGAGGCGGCGGCTCGGGCCCATGGCTTCATCGGCCGCTCCGGTTATGCAGGTGAGCCTGGCATAGCCTGTTGGGGCGAACAGATCTTTCCGCGCTTCATCGCAGGTAGCGGCTTTGCGACCGCTCCGTCGTCGCTATCGCTCTGGGCGGATATCGAATCGCTGATGGCGTTTAGCTATAGCGGTGTGCATGCGGATGCCTTGAAACATGCTCGGCATTGGAATGTCAGGCAAAGCTGGCCGCCGCTGGTTCTCTGGTGGTTGGATGCCGATACGGTTCCGGCATGGAAAGACGGTGTCGAGCGGCTGGAACAACTTCACGACAACGGGCCGAGCGCTCGCGCCTTCTCGTTCAAGCACCCCTACGGCCCTGACGGCCATCCCGCAGAGATCGACCGTGGCCGGGTGAAGGAAATCGCTGCCCTGAATGCCATAGGCCAGGGCGACCTGCTGGCGCATGTCAGGGCGCTGAAAGTCTAGGCCAAATTGCCTGCTTTCGGCAGATAGTGGCTTTAGCCCGGCCGCTTCGCCAGCAGCATGTAGTTCACATCCATGTCCTTCGACAGGTTCCATCGGTCCTGCAGCGGCGAATAGAACACGCCGGTGCGGGCTATGATGTCCATCCCATCGGCGGCGAGCGGCTTTTCGATCTCCTCCGGGCGAACGAGCTTTTCATACTGGTGCGTGCCGCGCGGCAGCCAGCGCAGGACGTTTTCGGCGGCGAAGATCGCAAGCGCTGCCGCCTTCATCGTACGGTTGATGGTGGCGACGAACATCAGGCCGCCGGGCCGCACCATTTTCGCGCAGGTCGACAGGAAGAACTCGACGTCGGCAACATGCTCGACCACTTCCATGTTCAGCACGACATCGAAGGTCTCGCCGGCTTCGGCCAGCTGCTCGGCGGTGACGGCGCGATAGTCGACGGCAACGCCGGAGGACTTCGCATGAGTCGAGGCGATGCCGATATTCTTTTCGGAGGGGTCGGCGCCGACGACGGAGGCACCCATGCGCGCCATCGGCTCCGACAGCAATCCGCCGCCGCAACCGATATCGAGCACGCGCAGGCCCTCCAGAGGCCGGCCGCTCTTCGGATCACGGCCGAAGTTTTCGCAAGCGTTATCGCGGATATAGGCAAGGCGAACAGGATTGAATTTGTGCAGCGGCTTGAACTTGCCGGTCGGGCTCCACCATTCGGCCGCCATGGCGGAGAAACGGTCCACTTCGCTCTGGTCGATCGTGCTTTTCGCCGCTTCGGTCATGGCTCACTCCCTGGTCTGTGCCGCGCCACTCGTTCGGACGGTTGCGAGGAATAATCTGTCGGATGTGAAGTCGGACGATCGGCGGCCGATGTCAAGGGCCGGGCCTTAGATGCTGTCCGCCGGCTGTCCCGATCGGTGAGAGCGGCTGGACGGTGGTTGACAGTGAACCGTCGCATGGCCGATCAATCGCCGGGGCTGTCAAATGGACTTGCAGAGCCGGATCGATTTCGATCGGCCGACTTATGGAGGAGTTCCTTATGAGACCACTATGTTTTGCGGCGGCAATTGCAATTGCCTGTCTCGCGGTCGCGCCGGCGAAGGCCGGAGACGGGAAGGGTTATCGCCTGACCATCGATGGCGTCGAAGTGGGAATCAATCCCGGCGACACGCTCGACATGACGATGAAGGATGGACGCAAGCTCTCGGTGGCGCTGCAGCGCAGCGAAACGGTGACGTTCACCGGTACCAAGTTCTCTTTCGATCACGATGGCCAGTTCTCTGTCGCCAAGACTGACCTTGGCGGCACCGTGCAGCAATATGCGCTGATAACGCCGATTGGCACCGGCATCATCGTGCAGGAATACAAGGGACTCAATCCTTCAAGCATCACGGATTTCGTGCTGCAGCAGATGGTTCAGGAAAGCATCAACGCCGGTGCCAAGATAACGAAGCAGGCCACGCAGCGCTCAATTACCGGCGGGGTCGTGCTGAAAGGCGTCAAGGCGGAAACCTCAACGGAAAATGATGTCATGGAGTATGAGATCGTGGCTACAGGGCGTCCGGATGGCGGCGTACTCGTTGCCACCTTCTCCAACAAGGAAAATATCCCCAAGGAAGGGACTATCCTCGACAAGATGTGGTCGAGCTTAAAAGTGGAGTATTAGGGATTAGTTTTAGGGGCGCCGGCCGTGCCAAGCTATTGCACCCGCCTGCCAAACTCGCTAAGAGACGCCCCCATTGAGATCAAGCTTTTCCGGCTACCAAACCGGAAGGGCGATTTTGCATGCCGGGCTTATCGCATTTCGGCCGCCCGGCGCCGGGTACTGGTAGAGGCACATGGCACGCATCGTGATGAAATTCGGCGGAACGTCCGTCGCGGATCTGGACCGTATCAAGAATGTCGCACGCCATGTGAAACGTGAAGTCGACGCCGGCCATGAGGTCGCGGTCGTCGTTTCCGCCATGTCCGGCAAGACCAACGAGCTGGTCGGCTGGGTCCAGAACATGCCGAAGGTCGCCGGTGCCGATCATTCGATCTATGATGCGCGCGAATATGACGCGGTGGTGGCTTCCGGCGAGCAGGTGACATCGGGCCTGCTGGCGATCGCGCTGCAGGCCATGGGCATCAACGCCCGCTCCTGGCAGGGCTGGCAGATCCCGATCCGCACCGACAATGCGCATGGCGCGGCGCGCATTCTCGAAATCGACGGCGGCGAAATGATCCGCCGCATGGGAGAAGGCCAGGTGGCTGTCGTCGCCGGCTTCCAGGGGCTTGGCCCGGACAACCGCCTCTCGACGCTCGGCCGCGGCGGTTCCGATACATCGGCGGTGGCGATCGCCGCAGCCGTCAAGGCCGATCGCTGTGATATCTATACCGATGTCGACGGCGTCTACACGACCGATCCGCGCATCGAGCCGAAGGCACGCCGCCTGAAGAAGATCGCCTTCGAGGAAATGCTCGAAATGGCCTCGCTCGGCGCCAAGGTGCTGCAAGTGCGCTCGGTCGAGCTGGCAATGGTCTTTAAGGTTCGCACCTTCGTGCGCTCCTCTTTTGAAGATCCCGATGCTCCGGGCATGGGCGATCTCTTGAACCCGCCCGGAACGCTGATTTGTGACGAGGAAGAAATCGTGGAACAGGAAGTAGTCACCGGCATTGCCTATGCCAAGGATGAGGCCCAGATCTCGCTGCGCCGTCTCGCCGACCGGCCGGGCGTTTCCGCCGCCATCTTCGGGCCGCTGGCCGAAAACCACATCAATGTCGACATGATCGTCCAGAATATTTCCGAGGACGGCTCCAAGACCGACATGACCTTCACGGTTCCCTCGGGCGATGTCGACAAGGCGCTGCGCGTTCTCGGCGAGAACAAGGAAAAGATCGGCTACGACGTGATCCAAAACGAATCAGGTCTGGTCAAGGTTTCGGTCATCGGCGTCGGCATGCGTTCGCACGCTGGCGTTGCCGCGACCGCTTTCCGGGCACTTGCCGAAAAAGGTATCAACATCAAGGCCATTACGACGTCAGAAATCAAGATTTCCATTCTGATCGACGGTCCTTATGCGGAACTGGCAGTCAGGACTTTGCATTCCTGCTACGGTCTGGATAAGAGTTGATACAGGACTGCTGACGACGGACCGTGACGGAGGCAAGCTTCGGCCGGCTCAGACGCGGGCAAGAATGGCATGACATCTTGATTCGGGAGCTAGAGACGCAATGAGAGACCTATCCGGCGGTCCACGCGTTCTGCTCAAGCGGCTGCGCGAATTGATGGCGGAGCCGCTGGAGCCGCAGGAGCGTCTTGACCGGATCGTTCGCCAGATCGCCAGCAACATGGTCGCCGAAGTCTGCTCGGTCTATGTGCTGCGCGCCGACGGGGTACTCGAGCTCTATGCTACAGAGGGCCTCAACAAGGAAGCCGTCCACCTTTCGCAACTGAAGATGGGGCAAGGCCTGGTCGGCACGATCGCCGCCTCCGCCCAGCCGCTCAACCTGTCCGACGCGCAATCGCATCCCGCCTTCCGCTACCTGCCGGAAACGGGCGAAGAGATCTACCATTCCTTCCTCGGCGTGCCGATCCTGCGCACCGGCCGGTCGCTCGGCGTTCTCGTCGTTCAGAACAAGGCAAGCCGGAACTATCGCGAAGAAGAGCTGGAAGCGCTCGAAACCACGGCGATGGTGCTCGCCGAAATGATCGCCACCGGCGAGCTGAAGAAGATCACCAAGCCGGGACTGGAACTCGATCTCACCCGTTCGGTCACCATCGACGGCGACTGCTACAATGAAGGCATCGGCCTCGGCTATGTCGTGCTGCACGAGCCGCGCATCGTCGTCACCAACCTCTTGAACGAGGATGCCGACAAGGAAATCCGCCGGCTGGCCGAAGCGCTCGGTTCGCTGCGTATTTCGATCGACGACATGCTGTCGCGCCGCGACGTCTCGATGGAGGGCGAGCATCGCGAGGTGCTCGAAACCTATCGCATGTTCGCGCATGACCAGGGCTGGGTGCGCAAGCTCGAAGAAGCCGTGCGCAACGGCCTGACGGCGGAAGCCGCCGTCGAAAAAGTGCAGAGCGATACCAAGGCGCGCATGATGCGCCTGACCGATCCTTATCTGCGCGAGCGCATGCACGATTTCGAGGACCTGGCGAATCGGCTGCTCAGGCAGCTTATCGGCCATTCGGGCCGCACAAGCGCCGAAGGTTTCCCGAACGATGCGATCATCTTCGCGCGCGCCATGGGTGCTGCCGAGCTGCTCGACTATCCCCGTGCCAATATTCGCGGCCTGGTGCTCGAAGAGGGCGCCGTCACGAGCCACGTCGTCATCGTCGCCCGTGCCATGGGCATTCCAGTCATCGGCCAGGCGACCGGGATCGTCGCCCTTGCGGAAAACGGCGATTCGGTCATCATCGATGGCGATGGTGGCCATGTGCATCTCCGGCCGATGGCCGATCATCAGCGTTCCTACGAGGAAAAGGTGCGTTTTCGCGCCCGTCGGCAGGAGCAGTTCCGCGCGTTGCGCTCGGTCGAGCCGGTCACCAAGGACGGACAGCGCATTTCATTGCAGATGAATGCCGGCCTGCTGATCGATCTGCCGCAGCTTGCCGAATCCGGTGCCGAAGGCATCGGCCTGTTCCGCACGGAACTGCAGTTCATGATCGCTTCCACCATGCCGAAGGCGGATGAGCAGGAGGCGTTCTACCGCAATGTGTTAAAGCAGGCGGACGGGCGCGTCGTCACCTTCAGAACGCTTGATATCGGCGGCGACAAGGTCGTGTCCTATTTCCGCGCGCATGAGGAAGAGAATCCGGCTCTCGGCTGGCGCGCCATTCGTCTCTCCCTGGATCGCCCGGGCTTGCTGCGCATGCAGCTGCGGGCCATGCTGAAGGCGGCGGCCGACGGCGAGTTGAAGTTGATGGTGCCGATGGTCACGGAGGTCTCCGAGATCAAGGCGGTGCGCGAGCTGTTGCAGAAGGAAGTGCAGCATCTCTCCCGTTTCGGGCATAGCCTGCCGCGCAAGCTGCAGTTCGGCGCCATGCTGGAAGTGCCGGCGCTGCTCTGGCAACTGGACGAGCTGATGGCGGAAGTCGATTTCGTCTCGGTCGGTTCCAACGATCTGTTCCAGTTCTCGATGGCGGTGGATCGCGGCAATGCCCGCGTGTCGGATCGCTTCGATCCGCTCGACCGGCCGTTCCTGCGTATTCTTCGGGATATCGTGCGGGCCGGCGAGCGCAACAAGACGCCGGTGACGCTTTGCGGCGAACTGGCCGGCAAGACGATTTCGGCCATGGCACTGCTCGGCCTCGGCTTCCGTTCGGTATCGATGTCGCCGGCCTCGATCGGTCCGGTCAAGGCGATGCTTCTGGGGCTCGATCTTCAGGCCCTCTCGACCGTCATGGAGGAGGCACTGAACGATAAGCGTCCGACGACCTCGATGCGCGATATCCTTGTGCGTTTCGCCGAAAGTCACAATATTCCGCTTTAGCGTGTGATCCCGAAAGACCGTAAGCGGTGTCCGGACGAGATCATGCGCATCACATCACAGCAGATATAATAAGAAGAATTGGAGTCTAGGGTGGCCAAGCTTCCCGTTGAAAAAATGCGCGAGCTGGAGCGCCGTTTCGGTGAAATCGAGGCGCGCATGTCCGCCGGTCCCGCCGCGGATGTCTATGTGAAGCTTGCTTCCGAATATTCCGAATTGCAGCCGGTCGTCGCCAAGATCCGCGACTATGAGAAGGCGATTGCCGAGGCTTCGGATCTGGAAGCCATGCTCACCGACAAGTCCGTCGACCGCGAGATGCGCGATCTTGCCGATATGGAATTGCCCGAGGTCAAGGAGCGGATCGAGGTGCTGGAACAGGAAATCCAGATCCTGCTGCTGCCGAAGGACGCCGCCGACGAGAAGAGCGCGATCCTAGAAATCCGCGCCGGGACCGGCGGCTCGGAAGCCGCGCTTTTCGGCGGCGATCTCTTCCGCATGTATGAGCGCTTCGCCGCGAACAATGGCTGGAAAGTCGAAGTTCTCTCGGCGAGCGAAGGCGAGGCGGGCGGCTACAAGGAAATCATCGCGACCATCAGCGGCAAGGGCGTGTTCTCGCGGCTGAAGTTCGAATCCGGCGTGCATCGCGTGCAGCGCGTGCCGGAGACCGAAGCGGGCGGCCGAATTCATACCTCGGCGGCAACCGTCGCCGTGCTGCCGGAAGCCGAGGAAATCGATATCGAGATCCGCGCCGAGGATATCCGCATCGACACGATGCGCTCTTCGGGTGCCGGCGGCCAGCACGTCAACACCACGGACTCGGCGGTGCGCATCACTCATATTCCCTCCGGCATCGTGGTAACGAGCTCGGAAAAGTCGCAGCATCAGAACCGCGCCAAGGCGATGCAGGTGCTGCGCTCGCGTCTCTTCGACATGGAGCGCCAGCGCGCCGACAGCGAACGCTCGGCCGATCGCAAGAGTCAGGTCGGCTCCGGCGACCGATCCGAACGCATCCGCACCTATAATTTCCCGCAGGGACGGGTTACCGATCACCGCATCAACCTGACGCTCTACAAGCTCGACCGGATGATGGAAGGCGAGATCGACGAGGTGGTCGATGCGCTTCTGGCGGATTACCAGGCGAGCCAGCTCGCCCAGCTTGGCGAACAGGCATGAGCGGCGGGCAGGGGTCGACCGTAGCCGGGCTCCTGCAGGAGGTGCGCGCCAGCTTTGCGGCGGCCGACCTCGATGATCCCGCCACCGAGGCGCGCATCCTGGTCGGAGGGCTTCTCCGCCTTTCATCGACGGAGCTTGTGACACGGGGTTCCGAGGCGGTGCTGCCGGATGATGTGACGACGGCGCGGGCGGCGGTCGCCCGCCGTTTGAACCATGAGCCGGTTTACCGAATCCTCGGTGAGCGGGAATTCTACGGTCTGCCGTTGCGGTTGTCGCCCGCCACGCTCGAGCCGCGTCCCGACACCGAAATCCTCGTCGATACCATGCTGCCGCATGTGCGGTGCCTTCAATCCGAGCTTGGGAATGTCCACATTTTGGATCTGGGAACGGGAACGGGGGCCATTTGTCTGGCCCTGCTGCGTGAATGCCCGCAAGCGACGGGCGTCGGTTCCGATATCTCCGCTGAGGCGCTGGAGACTGCCCGCGGGAACGCGGAGCGAAATGGCTTGGCGGCGCGGTTCGAGACTGCGCAAGGAAGCTGGTTTGGTGCCATCCACGAACGATTTCACGTGATTGTCTCAAATCCGCCCTATATTGCGTCCAGTGTCGTTTCTACTCTCGCTCCAGAAGTAAAGGATTTCGATCCTCCCGGGGCCCTTGACGGGGGCCTTGATGGGCTGGATGCATATAGGGCGATCGCAAAGGATGCGGCGCGGTTTCTATACCCGGACGGCAAGATAGGGGTAGAGATCGGTTACGATCAGCGTGAAACGGTGACTTCGGTTTTTGAAGGAGCAGGATTTCTCCTTGTCGAGGCGGTTCGTGACTACGGCCAGAACGACCGGGTGCTTGTGTTTCAATTTCATCGGTAACGCGACACGTTGCTGCAGGTTTGTAGGCCCCCTGTTGTTATCGCAAATAAAAAGCTTGGATTTCCTGAGGAAGCGATATAGGTTGCGCTCACGCGTTGGGCGGCCGGGAATAGACGGGACGATTCGTCTATCTTGGACAGGCCTCGGGGATCCGCTCTTTGGTAAGAGTGTCAAAGGTTGAAGATAACCCAATGCGTGATCAGTTAATCTGACGTAGTCGAGCGGCAGACCGGCGCTAAAGCGCAGTTTGCTTGCGGCACGCAGGCCCTGGCTCGGAAGTATCCGAGCCGCGGCGGCAGGTGTCGTGTATGATTTTATCCCAACGAAGAGAATTCAGGTGAAGGATCTATGAGGCCAGGACAGCAGAACAAGCGCGGTCGGGGGCGTGGTAACAACAACGGCGGCGGCGGCGGAAATAACAACAACAATAACAACTTCAACCGCAAAGGCTCGAATCCGCTGACCAGGACTTATGACAGCTCCGGTCCCGATGTGAAGATTCGCGGAACCGCTCAGCATATCGCCGAGAAGTACGCGGCTCTGGCTCGCGACGCACACAGCTCCGGCGACCGCGTCATGGCTGAAAACTACCTTCAGCATGCCGAGCATTACAATCGGATTATCGCCAGCGCCCAGGCGCAGATGCAGGAGCGCTTTCAGCGCGACGATCAGAATAATTATAACGACCGCGATGCCGGCGACCGTGATATGGACGATATCGACGGAAACGACATGGACGACCAGCCGCAGATGGCTCCGCCTCCGGTTCGTCAGCATGCTCCCGTCGTTGCGCCCGCTCCGGCTCCCGAACCCGAGGTTATCGACGGCACCGGCCCGCAGCCGGTGATTGAAGGCATCCCGGCCGAGGTGGCAATCGAGGAAGAGACGCCTCCCGGCGGAGCCGCCGAGCGCCAGCCGCGCCGCCGCAATGCCGGAAACCGCCCGCGTCGCCAGCCCCGCCGCGCGGCTGATGCGGAAGGGAAGGACGAGGCCGCCGCGGGCGACGCCCCGGCTTTGGCCGACGCTGCATCGGAATAAGACGACCTCCCGTCAGGGGAAGCCGGTCAAAATACTGAAATGGGAACGGCGGTGCTGAAAGTGCCGCCGTTCCCATTTCTGCTTTCGGTTCCTTTTTTTCTCAGAGTACGGCCAGAAGTTTCCGGAGCCGTTATCATTCGCTTCCGAAACGGAACTTGTCCTTCTCCGGCCTATCGAGTGGAGAAATTTGATGCTTTCGACTGATAAAGCCGGCTGCCGTTTCTGTCTGGGGAATGAATTGCTCGCCGATGAGCCTCTGGGTGGCAACCGCTCCTTCTATATGCTTGGCAGTATCGGTCCGGAAATGCCGCATGCCGTCATGATCATCCTGCGTCGGCATGCGGAAAGCCCTTTCGATATCCGCTCCGAGGAGTGGGCCGGGTTGGGCGAAATGCTGACAATGGCAAAGGCTCACCTGGAATATTGCGACCCGGATGGCTTCACTCTCGGCTGGAATGTCGGAGCCGTTGCAGGGCAGCACGTGTTTCATGTTCATTTGCACGTGGTTGCCCGTTTTGCCGATGAGAGCAACGCGGGTATGGGAATCCGCGCCATCGTTCGCGGATGACATGTCCTTCCTGCTTTGCAGAGGCCGACGTCGCTGCAATCTTCCGCCTTTGGGTCAACGCGGCTCAACCCGGCAAATCCCTCACTTTTTTCGCTTTTGCCGCCCTTTAAACTCCTCAGATACCCTCCCATATTCTCCTCAGTTGCCTTGCTGCAAATCCCAACAGCGACAAGGCGGGGTCCGCCTCTTGAGGGGGCTCAATCTCAATCATCGATCTGCGCCGGTTAGGGCAGGCCGATCCATGGAGGTCCAGTATGAATATTGAAAAATACTCCGAGCGGGTGCGCGGTTTCCTGCAATCCGCCCAAACCTATGCGCTTGCGCAGGGTAATCAGCAGTTCACACCCGAACATGTTCTGAAAGTGCTTTTGGACGACGACCAAGGCATGGCCGCGTCGTTGATCGAACGCGCCGGCGGCGATGCCAAGGCTGCCCGTCTTGCCAATGACGCCGCGCTTGCCAAGTTGCCGAAGGTTTCCGGCGGCGATGGCCAGGTCTATCTCGCACAGCCGCTCGCCAAGGTATTTGCCACCGCCGAGGATGCGGCAAAGAAGGCGGGCGACAGCTTCGTCACCGTCGAGCGCCTCTTGCAGGCACTGGCGATCGAGTCGTCCGCTTCCACTTCCGCGACGCTGAAGAAAGCCGGCGTGACGCCTGTTACACTCAATCAAGTCATCAATGATATCCGCAAGGGTCGTACCGCCGATTCCGCCAATGCGGAGCAGGGCTTCGATTCACTGAAGAAATATGCACGTGACCTCACCGCCGAGGCTCGCGAAGGCAGGCTCGACCCGGTCATCGGCCGTGACGACGAAATTCGCCGCACCATTCAGGTTCTTTCCCGCCGCACGAAAAACAACCCCGTGCTGATCGGCGAGCCCGGCGTCGGCAAGACGGCGATCGTCGAGGGCCTGGCGCTCCGCATCGTCAATGGCGACGTGCCTGAATCGCTGAAAGACAAAAAGCTGATGGCGCTCGACATGGGCGCCTTGATCGCCGGCGCGAAATTCCGCGGCGAGTTCGAAGAGCGGCTGAAGGCCGTGCTCAACGAGGTCCAGTCGGAAAACGGCGAGATCATCCTGTTCATCGACGAAATGCACACGCTGGTCGGCGCAGGCAAGGCGGACGGCGCCATGGATGCCTCCAACCTGTTGAAGCCTGCGCTCGCCCGCGGTGAGCTGCATTGCGTCGGCGCGACCACGCTCGACGAATATCGCAAGCATGTCGAAAAGGATCCGGCTCTCGCACGACGCTTCCAGCCCGTCATGGTCGAGGAGCCCACAGTCGAGGATACGATTTCGATCCTGCGCGGCTTGAAGGAAAAGTATGAGCAGCACCACAAGGTCCGCATCGCCGATGCCGCCCTGGTGGCCGCCGCCATGCTGTCGAACCGCTATATCACCGATCGTTTCCTGCCGGACAAGGCCATCGACCTGATGGACGAAGCTGCGGCCCGCCTGCGCATGCAGGTGGACTCGAAGCCGGAAGAACTCGACGAACTCGATCGCCGCATCATCCAGCTGAAGATCGAGCGTGAAGCGCTGAAGAAGGAAACCGACCAGGCCTCGGCCGACCGGCTGAAGCGGCTGGAGACCGAGCTTATCTCGCTGGAAGAGGAAGCCGATGCGCTCACGGCGCGCTGGCAAGCCGAAAAGCAGAAGCTGGGTCTTGCCGCCGATCTGAAGAAGCAGCTTGACGAAGCCCGCAACGAGTTGGCGACCGCCCAACGCAAGGGTGAATTCCAGCGTGCCGGCGAGCTCGCCTATGGCGTGATCCCGAAGCTGGAGAAGGAGCTGCAAACTGCGGAAGAGCGGGACAGTGCCCGCGATTCCATGGTGCAGGAAGTGGTCACCGCCGACAATATCGCCCAGATCGTTTCCCGCTGGACCGGGATTCCGGTCGACAAGATGCTGGAAGGTGAACGCGACAAGCTGCTCCGGATGGAAGACGAACTGGCGAAGTGGGTCGTCGGCCAGGGCGATGCCGTTCAAGCGGTATCGCGTGCCGTCCGCCGGTCGCGCGCCGGGCTGCAGGATCCGAACCGGCCGATCGGCTCGTTCATCTTCCTCGGCCCCACCGGCGTCGGCAAGACGGAGCTGACTAAGGCGCTCGCCCGCTTCCTCTTCGATGACGATACGGCCATGGTGCGCATGGATATGTCCGAGTACATGGAGAAGCACTCCGTGGCCCGGCTGATCGGCGCCCCTCCCGGCTATGTCGGCTATGAGGAAGGCGGTGCGCTGACCGAAGCCGTCCGTCGCCGACCCTATCAGGTCGTGTTGTTCGACGAGATCGAGAAGGCGCATCCCGATGTCTTCAACGTCCTGCTCCAGGTTCTGGACGACGGGCGTTTGACGGATGGCCAGGGCCGCACGGTCGACTTCCGCAACACCATGATCATCATGACCTCCAACCTGGGCGCCGAATATCTGACCCAGCTGAAGGAAGGCGATGACAGCGATCTGGTGCGCGAACAGGTGATGGATGTGGTGCGGTCGCATTTCCGCCCGGAATTCCTGAACCGTGTCGACGAGATCATCCTGTTCCATCGCCTGAAGCGCGAGGAGATGGGCGCGATCGTCGATATCCAGCTGGAGCGGCTGCTGAAGCTTTTGTCGGAACGCAAGATCACGCTCGAGCTCGACGACGATGCCCGCAACTGGCTCGCCAACAAGGGCTACGACCCCGCCTATGGTGCAAGGCCGCTGAAGCGGGTGATCCAGAAATATGTCCAGGATCCGCTCGCCGAACAGATCCTCTCCGGGCAGATTCCGGATGGCTCGCTGGTCAAGGTCACCAGCGGTTCCGACAGGCTGTTGTTCCGCCCGCGCCATGCGGTGAACGAGGCGGCATAAGGTCGAGAATGTTTGATGAAATGCGGATGGCGGCCTTTCGGCCGCCATCTTGCTTTTGAGAGCCTGCTTGCCTGACCCTGCCTCCTCTGTGATGCTGGCGCGGGTTTGGAGAGGGACGGAGGAAACCATGCTTGTTATCTTCGGTGGCCTGCCGGGCAGCGGAAAAACCACCATTGCGCGCGCGCTGGCGCAGCGGTTGGGCGGTGTGCACGTCCGGCTCGACACGATCGAGCAGGCGTTGCGGAATTCCGGTATGTTGAGAGCTGATGTCGGACCTGCCGGATATATGGTTGCCTATGGGGTCGCCGAAGACAATCTGAAACTGGGGAGAACCGTGATTGCGGATACAGTCAATCCCATTTCGGTGACGCGCGAAGCCTGGAGGCACGTCGCGCAGCGGGCGGGTGTGCCGTCAATCGAGGTGGAGGTCATCTGTTCCGACAGGACCGAGCATCGCCGGCGCGTGGAAACGCGCGAGGCCGATATCGAAGGCCTTGTGAACCCGACCTGGGACGAGGTCGTTACGCGAAACTATGATAGCTGGAGCTCGGGGCCTATCGTCGTCGATACGGCTTTCAAGGCGGTGGATGAGCTCATGGCGGAACTGGTTGTTCGGATGGGATCTGTTCGAGCCTAACTGGTTGCCCGCTGACGGGGATGTCCCAGCCTTCAGGGCTACTTGCTTGCGACCTGTTTCGACTTGTCGTCGCTGAGCAGCGTATCGATGCGCTTGCGCTCTTCCTGGAATTTGGCGAGAGCCTCGCCCTCGAGGGACTTGCCGCCGGGAAGGCGGATGCGCAGCGGGTCGACCTTCGTCCCGTTGACGATCAGTTCATAGTGGAGGTGCGGGCCGGTCGCGAGGCCGGTCGAGCCGATGAAGCCGATGACTTGTCCTTGAACCACCTTCGCGCCCGGCACGATGCCCTTGGCGATGGCGCTCTGATGGTTATAGGAGGAGACGTAGCCATTGGCATGACGGATCAGCGTCTGATTGCCGAAGCCGCTTGAATCCCAGCCGGCCTTTTCGACGATGCCGTTGCCGGCGGAGATGATCGGCGTGCCGCGGGGCGCAGCCCAATCGACGCCCGTATGCATGCGCGCAAAACCGAGGATCGGATGGCGTCGCATGCCGAAGCCGGATTTGAACACGCCGGTCGGAACAGGATTGCGCAACAGGAATTGCCGGATGCTCTTGCCGCCGTCATCGAAGTAATCGATCGAATTATCGGCCGGATCTTCGAAACGGTAGAAGCGGGTCACGGTATCGCCGAACTTGGCGTTGACGAAGAGCAGTTCGGAATCGGCTGTCGCCTGGCCGTTTTCATCGGCAACCGAGAAGAAGGCTTCCAGCGAATCCGCCGGTTTCAGCTGCGCCTGGAAATCGACATTGCTGGCAAGCAGCTTGACGATCTGCGCCACCATTTCCTTGTTCATGCCGTAGGAAAGCGCTGCGCGATAGATGCCGTCATAGACGCTCGGCAGATCGCGGCCGGCCACAGACGGGGGCGCGTCGTTGTCGAAGGCGGTGGCGATGGCGTCAAGCATATGCGGTTCGCTGCCGGCGACGAAATCGCCACGATCGTTCTGCGCGATGGTCAGCAAATGCTTGGTGCCGCGGTAGATGCTGGCGCGGATGATCTTGGCCTGCTCGCCCTTCTGCAGGATGCCGATGCGAAGCACGTCGCCTGCGGAAACATCGGACGAGCCGAAGAACGGCTGGATCTTTGCCGTGATGTCGTCGGCATCCGCCTTGAGATAGCCGGCATTGGTGAGGGCCGTGACAATCGGCATGTTTTCCCGAACCGGAATGATGTCGTCGGCAAACTCCTGTGTCTGCGCGGTCACGGCTTGGGAGGGGGAGACGGACATGTTTTCCTCGACGATGCGGGCGGTCAGGCCGGCTGTCAGGTCGACATCGGCATCGTCGTTGGCGAAACGGCGCGGATCGACATAATAGAGTGCCGAAAGCTGGGTATTGCCGGCTGTCAGGACCGAGCCGTTGGAGCGTACATTCTCTTCGACTTCGTCGAGCGACATGGAGCCGGCAAGCTGGAAGGGAATATCCTTGGACGGAAAGGGCACCGTCTTCAGGCTGACCTCCGATTCAACATCCGATCCGTAGATCGCGCCGGTCCGGTTGGCCGGCGGCGGTATATTCTCATCGGCGGAGAAGATCGCCAGCGGATCAAATGGCGGATAGCTTTCGTTGGCGATGCGATTGGTGGCCAAGGCGATCTTCACATGCGCGAAGGGCTGGCGACGCACCACCTCCTTGTCGCCGTCTTTCACAACGGTCGATACTTCGAGAATGTTGCGGTCTGACGGCTTGGACGCGATGGCGGTGGAAATCAGGCGCCCGCCGCGGGTGACCTGATCATCTGAGGCATCGTGATTGTCCGATGTCGCATAGGCTTCGGCCGGAATAGCCAGTTGCTGTCGTCCGTCGAGCGCTGCGAACAAGGCGACGCCCATCAATATGCTCGAGGTGACGCCGGTAAGGAAGGTGCCCGAGAGCCAGCGCAAGGAAACCTCGCGTCGATCCGGCGCCCGCCTGCCATCGGCCAGGATTGGCGGCTCGTTGCCGAGCGATCGGAGCATCATCTTGTCCGTCATCATGCCAATCGAAATCCGGTTCCTTCATGCGAGCCGCAGGCTGGGGGCGAAGATGTGCATATTTATGACAGGCGAGTCAAATCAACCGGGTGATATTCACTCTTTGGGGGCCTCGTTTCCTATAGAAATCTATGGTGCAGGTGATAGGGCTTGTGGGACGTTGCCGATGATCCACCTCATATTGTGCCGCCAGCGGCGCCCGATCGGGTAGCGTGAGCATGCCAGGGAAGGGATGTGCGGGTGGCTTCGTCGCATCTTCAGCCGGAGCTCGGCATCCCTTCATAAATATATCATGAGAATCAATCACTTATTTGTTTTTCGATTTTTTTCAAAATCGCTTGTTGACTTGGTTCGTTGGGTGGGATTATAAGCCCACTCACTGAACGAGGGCGGCGGCGCTGCTGGCGACGACGACTTTCGCTCTAGTGTTTCCTGGATTGGCTGCGATGCTGATTGAAGGTT
>Ga0105237_10001166_pt1 | contig 35086 bp, 35 predicted proteins | sample KBSC24metaG_FD_81520 | JGI IMG/M metagenome (GOLD analysis project Ga0105237, IMG submission 81520) | Corn rhizosphere microbial communities from Kellogg Biological Station, Michigan, USA - KBS C2-4 metaG | ecosystem: Host-associated > Plants > Roots > Rhizosphere > Soil | place: Michigan, USA... | reverse complement strand
TCGCGCCCGCGCCCTCGGTCACGCTGACCGCGCAACAGCAGTGGGAGCGCGTCCTGTCTCCGGCCGCTCATGTCTGGCTGATGAAGCTGCCGTCGGCAGTGCGGCCGAATCATTTGGCCGACATTTTTCCGCGCATCGTGAACCGGCTTGCGCTCGTATGGCGAGACGTCGAGCTCGCGGACAAAGTGCTCGACGATCTGCTGGTCGACAAGCGCGGCGGCCGGCGAGGCTTCCCATCGGAGGTGAGTGCCGAGCTGCTCCGGCTGCACGCGTTCCACGAGCGGCGCAGAGGCCTTCCGGCGACGCTTGAGGCCGCGGCCCTCGGACCGGCTTGGGATCGCTACTTGCGAGCGTCCGCCGATCGTTGATGCGACGTCGCCGGGAAGCGCTTCGCTGCGCCACTATGCACATGCCTGGTGGTGCATATTGGCAGCTCATGGCCGCTCGAGGGGGCCACACTCGACCGGTCGGGGAGGACTGTCAAAAGCTCGAATCCGGAGCCATTCATGCACCAACCGTGGCTTGGCGACGCTCGGTGCGATCCGTATCCCGAGTTCGCGGAGCCCTGTCGCTTCCGTCGAGCACGCAATGGCCATGTGTGACGCATGCGCCGCCGTGGTGCAGCGACGACGGGGATTTCCGGCCCATGCGTACCTCTCGCTGGTGAAAACCGTCGAACCCGCACCGACGCGCAGCGGGATGGCCAAGAGCAGCCTGTCGTACTTCACGTGCCGTCGATGCGAAACGAAGTGGCGCTACGAGGACAACAAGAGCGACGAGCAGGCTGGGTGGACCGTGGAGCCGTAGCACGCCACGCGAGCGGCCGCTTTCATATTGCTTCAGGTCAGTTTCAGCTCGCCAAAGGACTGAAAAGGGGCGGCGCGGCGACAGTGCATCCATCGCACATCGCATCAACCTGGCCCTGGAGCACAAGGTGCATTTCCACGAACGAGACGAAGGGGACTTCCGCATCTACGCCGGCGCGTTGGAAGCCCCCCATGGCAACGGCTTCGTGGCCTCGGTGATCGTGAGTCGCGTGACTCCGGCACACGAGCGGCACGAAGTCTTTCGCGATGTCAGCATGTTCGGCGGCCATCGTTGGCTCACCCCCGAAGAGGCTCTCCGGCAGGCCATCAAGAAAGGCCGCGAAGTCTTGCGCGACGAGCCGTGCCGCATGGCGCGCTGCACCTCATGACATCCTCCCGCGAAGAAGTGCCGGCCTCGCCGGATGGCTACGCCCGGCCTCCTTCAATCAGCCGAAGCGCCACCTTGACGTTGTTGCGACCGGCTCCCGTGGCCTGATAGAGCATCTCTGCTTATCGCAATGCGCGATCACCATGTGGCTGACCGGAAACTCGCGTCGCTCGGCATCCCAGACGAGCGACTCTCCGACCCAGACGCCGGTGGCGACGGCAGTCGGCGCGATCTCCGTTCGAAATCTTTCGAGGGTTGTCGGTGGATGCCTCTGGCGACAAGGACGTAGTCGAGATCCGACGCGGCATTTTGTGTCAGGGCCTGCTGCTGTTCGCGCATCAGCTCGACGTACTCGTTGGACAGCCGATAGAACTGCCACCAGCCTGTCGCACCGACCAGGGCGAGGACGAGGGATGTCGTCAAGAGCGCTGTCTTCGTCCTTAGAGCGTGAGCCGCACATGGATTCCTTCAGCCCTGTGGCCTCCTCTGGGGAGGGTCGCATGATGATAGCGACGGTTCAAGGCCTGCTTTTAGGTTCTAGGGGCTTCGAAGGCTGCAGCCCCACCCCATCCGCCAATAACGGTGTACGCTGACTGCCGTCGCGCGCCAACTGCGAATCGCAGGCGCGCAATCGATCCCAACGACGTCCTCAATCCTGAGGACTTGTGGCCCGCCCAGCAGTTCGGGGCGGGCCCTTTTTTTCTTGTTTCATCAGCTGTGCTCTCATTGGACGTTCGACAGGGTTCGTTTTCAAAGGAGATGCGGCATGGACCGATTCACTGGCGGTTGCCTCTGCGGCAAGGTCCGAATCGTGGCGTCGGGACTCCCCTACAGAGTCGGCCTCTGCCACTGTCTCGACTGCCGCAAGCATCACGGGGCCCTTTTCCACGCGTCCGCGGTGTTTCCTCAGGATTCGGTGACGATCGATGGCGAAACGCGAGACTACGCCGGGCGGTTTTTCTGTCCCCGCTGCGGTTCGTCGGTCTTTTCCCGCAGCGCCGACGAAATCGAAGTGAACCTGGGATCCCTGGATGCCCCTGATCAGCTGATGCCAACCTACGAAAGCTGGATCATCCGCCGCGAGTCCTGGTTGCCGCCGTTTCCGCTCACGAGACGATACGAGCGCGATCGTGATGCCGCGAGTCGCTTCGAGGAGTAGATCGCGCCGTCACCGGCCTGCCGTTTTGCCGAACCGCCCGATGGATGCCTCATCGACATCGAGGCTGCGATCAGCCTTCAACAGGATGCGAAACACCAATCCATGCGTGATCAGCAGGATTGGAACGATGAACGTGGGAATGAAGAACGCCGCGCCGAACTGACTCGGTGACAGTCCGGAAGCGTTTGCCTGATAAAACGCATTCAGCAGGTCGAAGGTACCCCAGATATTGAAGACCCACGTGAGGGCGCCTCCCCACCGGCTGCGCGAGGCCGCCAGGGCGAGCAAGGCCAAAGCCGCGGCAGCGAGGTCACCATAGGCCGCATCGCGGGCGAACGTCATGGGCAGATCGGCAGAAACCACCCCGGGCACCAGGAACGATAGCCCAATGAAGCGGAATCCGTGAAGGACAAGCAGGGGCCGAAGCGCGTCGGCGCGCGATCGACCCTCCAACCGCGGCCACAGATAGAGAGCACTGAAGACTCCCCATGCGATCAGTCCGGACGCGACACTGGACCCGAAGATGAGCTGAAGGTTCATGGCATTCCAATAAGTGCGGCCCATTGCGGGGCGATTGGCTGGACTCCGATCAGCAGCCCGCGCGCGCCATCAACATGTCGATGCGGCCTTCGCGCACGCTGCGATGGGTCAAATCTACGGGACTGGCCCTGTTTGATAAATGGGTCTAATCTGTATGAACAATGAAGCAGGACTACACAATTTCCCGTGGCGCGCTCGACGGCGTCGAAGCATTCGTGCGCGTGGCCGAGCGCCGCAGCTTCCGTCAGGCGGCGGCGGATCTTGGCGTCACGCCGTCAGCGGTCAGCCAGGCGGTCCGCGCCCTCGAGGCGCGCATGAGCGTCACGCTGTTCACGCGGACGACGCGCAGCGTGGGCCTGACCGAGGCCGGTGAACGCTTCCTGGAGCGGGCACGCCCCGCCTTCGACGAGATCGTCGCCGCGACCACCGCGGCGCGCGGCCTGGGCCTCAAGCCCTCCGGCCTGCTGCGCCTGGCCGTGCCGGGCGTCGTGGTGCCCTTGATCCTGCAACCGGTGCTGGCGTCGTTCTGCGCGACCCATCCCGATGTCGTCGTCGAGATCGCTGCAAGTCCGGAACTCGTGGACCTGGCCAAGGATGGGTTCGATGCGGGAATCCGGCTCGGCGAGTTCATCGCCGCCGACATGGTCGCGATCCGGCTGACGCCCCCGTTTCGGCTCATCGTTGTCGGCAGTCCCGGCTACTTCGTGCGATGCGGCCGGCCGCGGAAACCTGCCGACCTCGCCAGCCACGCATGCGTCAGGCTGCGTCGGTCGAACGGCGCCTTGGCCCATTGGCGGATGCGCGCGCCGCGCGGCGCGCTCGAGCTGGCGGTTGCGGGTCCGCTGATCGTCAACGATGTCCCGACGATGCTGTCCGCCGCGCTCGGCGGCGTAGGTCTGGCGCAGGTGCCCGAGCCGATGGCGATGGAGCAGCTCGCGTCGGGCGGACTCGAAGAAGTGCTGCCCGAACATGCGCCGTCTTCGCCGGGCCTGTTCCTGTACTTTCCCAGCCGTAGCCAGATCATGCCGAAGCTGCGCGCCTTCATCGATCATGTCAGGGCGTATGCGGCGGCCGTCCTGCTGAATCCGGCCAAGAAGACCCAGCCGACGAAGGGCGGCGAGCGTGCGCGGGCGAGCCGGCGTCGATGAGATCGGGGCGCCCTGCGCCATCGGACGTTCGTCTCCCTCGCGAGCATTTCGCGCCGAGCTAGACTCTCTTCAGGCAGGGCGTGACGCCATTCTTCGACATGGAAACGGGACCGAACATGCAGTTCGCAGCTCTCTCAAGCGTGAAGGCTCGGGTGACGACGGGCGCGCCGCTTCCTTTCAACGTCTATGCAGCCGATGGCACCTTGCTTCTCGCGAAGGGTCAGTGGGTCCACACCGGCGACGAGCTTGGCGCCCTCTTCGAGCGGGGCTTGCTCGTCGATGTCTCGGAGGTCCTTTCGGAGGGCGAACTGCTGCGCCAACTTCCGCGCGACAGGCTGCCGGAGCGCTGGGCCCATGTGATGAACGGCGTCGCACAGGCGATGCGGGACGCGCCGCACATCGGATTCCAAAAGACCCTTGACGACGTTGCCACCCCGGTGGTGGCGCTGATCGAGCGCGATCCCGATCTGGCGATCTTCCAGATCCTGCGCCAAGAGGGCGGCTTGGCCATGGTCTACGGCGTGCGGCGGTCGCTCGACAGCGCGATCACCGCCTACCTGGTCGCGCAGCGCCTGTCCTGGAGCCTGGACGACAAGACCAAGGCCTTCAAGGTCGCGCTGACGATGAACGTCTCGATGGTCGAGCTTCAGGGCGTGCTCGCCCGCCAGACCATCCTTCCGACCGATGCTCAACGGGAAGAGATAAGGACTCATCCCGCTCGCAGCCGGGAAATGCTAGAACTTGCCGGCATCATGGATTCGGACTGGCTCGCGGCCGTGGAAATGCACCACGATCCCAAAGCACCCGTGGACCGCCCCCCGGTTCGCGAGAGCGCGAGAGACCTTGCGTCCCTCGCGAGGCGCGCCGAGATCTACACGGCAAAGCTCGCTTCGCGCGAACGCCGCGCAGCGCTGGCGGCCGACATTGCCGGACGCCAGATGTTTGCCCAGGACCCCGGCAATTCGATGACCGCGGCGCTGATCAAGGAGTTCGGCGTCTATCCGCCCGGCTGCTATGTACGACTCACATCGGGCGCCATCGGTGTCGTGGTCGAACGCGGCCCGACGGTCACGACGCCGACGGTCGCCTGCATCACGCTGCCGGACGGGGGCCCCGTGGCGAAGCCCTTCCGAGTCGAGACCACAACGCCCGAGCACCAGATCGTCGGCATCGTGGGCGAACACGGCATCAACATGCACATCACGGCCGAGAAGCTGCTGGCACTCACCGCGCGCTGAGGCCGCGCCTTATGTCGCGAGTCGGCCGGCCTGGCACGCCATCGGACAGTTACATTCATTGACATATTGTCTTGTGCATGCAATTCTCATTGCACCACTCCCCTGGGCCCCCTGAGGCAACCGCACGATGAGCTCCACGGCTTCATTTCCACAGACCGTCGACGCAATCGGCGCGCTATGCGTGCTGCTCGACATGGGCTCGGATCCCGCCTCGATGGACGACATCCTTCTCCGCGCTCGCTCGCGCATCGCTGAGATCGATTTCGAGCCCGCATCGCCGGATCCGGTTGGCATGGACCGTCTCGAGCAAGACCTCTTGTCGATGCTGATCGACCGTGTGGAGCGTTAGTGCCTGAATCAGTCCCGCTGGACGCCAGCGCAAGCGTGTAGCCGGCCTTGTTCGGCAGCGGAGCGCCGTCGAGCGTCGCCGCAGCGGACGACGATGCGGGCGCTCAGCGCACGAGGACCCTGTCCGGAGTCCGCCCGGGCCAGAGCAAGTGCGAATCGCAGACCATGAGGGACCCAGCCCAGGGCCGTGCCTCTCAATCAGCACCGCCCGATGCCGATAGTCCATGAGCGACTTGACGTGCCGTCGCACGTTCGACTCGTGGCCAACGCATCGCAAGGGAAAGGGATGAAGGATTTCCAGGGATCGACACTGTGGGGTGTCAGCGGGTTCGAGCGCCATCGCATCGAGACCGGGACCAGCGGCTATGCACGATTGGACAGCGCAGCCGTGCTTCCGGCGTCCCTGATGGCGGATCTCGAGGATGCCGGTGTCGGCTATGCGAACGACGGTGGAGACATCCTCGAGACTGCCGCGGCATGCGTACGGCATCGCGAAGCAGCCTCGCTGCTGCTGTCGCACCAGGACGTCATCTGGCCGCTGACACTGTTTCCCACGCTGGGTGTCTATCACTGTCCACGCGACATGGTCGTCGATGGATCGCTCGACAGCTTGAGCACGACCAGAATGGTCTTGATCGAGCCGCCGAGCGTTGCACCGGCTGACCGGTCCTTGTATGACGAGGGCGTGGATAGTGCGCACTACCGGCCGCTCTGGCCACTGCTCTGGACCCTGGCGCTCTACGGCCCGCGACGCGAACTACTCACCGAGATCAGCGGCGCCGCCGCGTATCGGGCCGTTGGCAACCCGGCTGTGGAAGGACTGACCACGCCCGGTGCACTCGGCTCGGCGGTACAGCGGCTCCGGCGTGAATCGGTTTCGCTCAAGACCATGGCAACTTGGCCCGGGGTCACGGTCGAGCGGGCAAGCCGGCTGCTGAATGCCCTCTACCTTGCGTCCGGGTTGATGGTCACGCGCTCGAATCCGGCGGCGCGTGGACGGGCGAGTTCTCGGAGCGCTTTCGGCTGGACCAGATCTGCTCGTTAGGGCAGGCATCGGCGTCAAGAGCTTGGCGCTAGAACTGATACTCGGCCGCTCGGCGCCTGCAACAGCTAGCGCTTCAGGACGTAGCTGCCCGGCGCGTCCGCGAGCACCGCGTCGGCAGGAATCGGCTTCGCGCGCACCGGCTTGCCCGACCGCGCGACGAGCCACGTGTGCCATGCCGGCCACCAGCTTCCGTCGTGCTGCTCGGCCTGCTGCTGCCACCGCTCGGCGTGCAGCCACGGCCCCTGCGCCGGCCGCAGTGCGATGCGGTAGTGGCGCCGCGGATGGCCCGGCTCCGAGATGATGCCGGCGTTGTGGCCACCGGCGACGAGCACGAACGTCACTTCGGCGTCGCAGAGCCGGTGCAGCTGGTAGACCGAATGCCAAGGCGACACGTGGTCGCGCTCGGTGCCGACGAGGAACACCGGCACGCGGATGTCGGCGAGAGAGACCGCGTGGCCGTCGACGCGCCAACGCCCCGCGGCGAGAGCATTGCGCAAGTAGAGACCGCTCAGGTATTGGTGGTGCATGCGCGCCGGCATGCGCGTCGTGTCGGCGTTCCAGGCGGTCAGGTCGGTGCGCTCCTCGCGAACGCCCAGCAGGTATTCGCGCATCCGCCGCGTCCACACCAGCTCGCGCGAATGCAGGAACTGGAACGTGCCGGCCATCTGCTCGCCGGTCAGGTAGCCCTGGCCACGCATGATCTCGTCGAGCAATCGGATCTGGCTTTCATCGATGAACAGGCCGAGCTCGCCGGGTTCGGAAAAATCGGTCTGCGACGCGATCAGCGTCAGTGAGCGCAGCGCTGGCAGCCCGGCGGTCGACGCGCTGCCGCCATGGCGACCGAGCGCCGCCGCAGCGATCGCCATCAACGTACCGCCGAGGCAGTAGCCGGTCGCGTGCACCGGCTGGTCGGCGCCGTGCAGGTGGCCGATCGCGCGCAGCGTGTCGAACACGCCGAGGCCGAGATAGTCGTCCATCGACAGGTTCTGGTCGCTCGCGTCCGGGTTCAGCCACGACACCATGTAGACGGTATGGCCCTCGCCGACCAGGTAGCGCACGAGCGAGTTGTGCGGCGACAGGTCCAGGATGTAGTACTTCATGATCCACGACGGCACGATGAACACCGGCTCGGGGCAGACGGTCTTCGTCTGCGGCGCGTAGCGGATCAGTTCGACGAGGCGGTTGCGATAGACGACGCTGCCCGGCGTCGCCGCGACGTCACGGCCGACAGCGAAGCGCGAAGTTTGCGCAAGCACCTGCGGGTCCGGCTGGCCGGTGGTGTCGCGCAGCCAGTTCATCGCGCCTTGGACCAGGTGCGCGCCGCCGGATTCGATCGCGTCGGCGAGCACGACCGGGTTCGTCGGCAGCCAGTTTGCCGGTGTCAGCATGCCGAGCCACTGCCGCGCGAAGAACTGCGTCTCGGCGGCATGCTGCGCCTTCATGCCGGACATGCTCGCCGCTTCGCGCCAGAACACCTCCTGGTTGCGGAACGCATGGCGCAGCGCGTCGAACGGCCATAGCGCCCACGCATCGTGGCGAAAGCGCGGGTCGTCGTCGGCGGCGCCGAGGTGTTCGTCACCGGGCGTCCCGCCGGCGGCAACGCGCACGCTGTCCAGCCCGAGCCGCGCCGCCAGCGCTGCGAGCTCCATCTGCCGACCGGGCGACAGCATCAGATGCCAGGCCCAGTCGGCCCAGGCGAGCGACAACGAAACCGGCGACAAGCCGTGCGTCAGCACCCGCGCGGCGGATGCGTGGACCAGGCGGTCGAGGCGTTGGGTGGGCGTTTCCGGCTTCATGGCGCCCATTGTCGGTGCGCGAGGGGCGCCCCGCCTCGATGGAAACCCATCGTGCAGGCAGACGCTAGACTTGGGATCGTCCATCCTTTCGCCGACGGCATGTCCAAGCAACTCGTCATCGCGGCTGCATTGGCCCTCGCCGCTTCCACCACGCTGGCAGGAAACTGTGACGCCATCCGCTCCCAGATCGAAGCCAAGATCCGTGCATCGGGCGTCGGCGCCTTCACCCTCACGACGGTAGCCGCAAGTGCTCAGACCATCGGGCGCGTCGTTGGCACCTGCGATCTCGGCAGCAAGAAGATTGTTTACGACCAAGCCGGTCCGCGCTCGGCCGTCACCAGCGCCAGTCAGCCGTCGACGACCCGTTCAGTGCCCGATCCAGGCAATGACTCGATCCTGACCGAGTGCAAAGACGGTTCGGTCTCACTTGGCGGCAGTTGTACGAAGTAGCAGCTTCGGCGGGAGTCCGGGCACCCACAGCGGCGCTACTGCGGCCGCGAGCCGGCGATGAAGCTCTCGAGCAGCTTCTTCAGCTGCAACGTCTTCTTCGGGCCGAACGTCTCCTCGATGCTCTCGTGATGCGCGTCGACGCGCTGCCTGAGTCGCGCGACGACCTCCAGCCCGAGGTCGCTGATGAAGACCAGCACCTTGCGGCTGTCCGACGGGTCGGCGGCGCGCTGCACGACACCGCGGCTCACCAGCTTGTCGATGTTCTTCGTCAATGCCGGGCCGTTCAGCAGCACGCGCTCGGCGAGTTCGCCCATCGAGCGGCCCTCCTCGTCCGACAGCACCTGCAGGATGCGCCAGTGCTCCTCGGTGAACTCGCCGTCGCCGTCCTCGCCGATCGACTGGCCGAGTCCGAGCCGCATCTGCCGATGCGCGGAGGCCAGCAGGAAGGCGAGGTACTGCGAGAGGTCTTGCTCGGCCATGATCGTCGCTGCGCGGTAGACGTCCGGACCGCCATTCTATCGTCGATACTTTCCTGAGAAACTATTTACCCGCATGCCCGACCCCGCTTCACCGCGCGCGCGATCAGCGGAGCGCGGCCCTGGGGCGCTGGCATGGGACATGCACGCGATCTCCCGGATGCCGCGCGGCCCGAGCTGCGGCAAAGTCGGAAGGCGGCCTTGCGTCGCCTTCGCTGAAGGATGATGGTGCCGGGCCGGCCGCGGGCGCCGGGCCCGGGCATTTCGTTGGTGCACTACCGGAGCAGTTTCCATGCCCCTCGTTGCAGGTCGTAACGCCGACGGCCGGGCCGGCTTCTACACGGCCCGGCCGCGCCGCTGGCTGCCGCGCCGCATCGCGGACAATGCCGCCGATAGGCTCGGCAGCGAGCATGAACGCGAGATGCGCATCGCGCTGTGCGTGCCGATCGGCGGGCTGTCGGGCATCTGGGGGCCATCGGCGATGGCCTGCGCCAAGCTCGCCGCCGCCGAGCTGAATGCCGGCAGCGGCCTCGCCGGCCGGCCGTGCCGGCTGATCGCAGTCAACGCCGACGACGATGCCACGCTGCTCGAGAGCCAGATCAGCGACCTGCTCGATGGCGGCGAGGTCGACGCGATCGTCGGCATGCACACCAGCCGCGTGCGCCAGCGCATGCTGCGTGTCGTCGGCAGCCAGGTGCCTTACGTCTACACGCCGCTCTACGAGGGCGGCGAGGCAACGCCCGGCGTCTTCGCGATCGGCGACACGCCGCTGCGCCAGCTCTATCCGGCGATGCGCTGGCTGCAGCGCCACGAGCGCCCGCGCCGCTGGGCGATGATCGGCGACGACTACGTCTGGCCGCAACGCCAGAACCGCCTGGCGCACCGCTACGTGCGCGAATGCGGCGGCGAGGTCGTGCTCGAGCGCTACCTGCCGGTGCACACCGGCGACTTCTCCGAAGTGCTGGACGCGCTGGTGCGATCGAAGGCCGATGCGGCGCTCGTCTCCTTCGTCGGCGACGACACGATCGCCTTCAACCGCGCGTTCGGCGCGGCCGGGCTCGGCCGGCGCATGCTGCGCCTCACCTGCGCGACCGAGGAGAACGAACTGCTCGCGATCGGCGGCGACAACACCGAGCGGCTCTACGTCGCGGCGAGCTATTTCTCGGCGCTGCAGACCGATGCCAACCTCGCGTTCAAGGAGCGCTACCACGCCCACTTCGGCCCGCGCTCGCCGACGCTGAACGCGCTCGGCCAGTCGACCTACGAGGGCTTGCACTTCCTCGCCGCGCTGGTCGAGCACGGCCTGGCGCGGCCCGAGAGCTGGAGCCGCCGCCGGCCGCCGCTGGCCTACCGCAGCGCGCGCAACGGCCTCTACGGCACCGAAGGCATCGGCCTCGCGCCGACCTGGCTGGCCGTCGCGGAAGGCCACGGGTTCCGTGTTCTGACCCGGCTGACACCGGCAGATACTTTCCAAGGCAAACAAAATGCTTGACTTGGAAAATATCGACACCCACAATGGCCTGGCGCTCGAAGGCTGAAGCCTGACAGCCGACGCCCCCGAGACCTCCTTCGCCCGCAGCCTGCCCGGTGCCCGTTCGCGCCGGCCTCGGCGGAGCCATGCCTCGAGGCCATCCAACACCAGCCACGGAGCCTTCCTCATGGCCGTCAAACGACCCGATACCCGCCAGATCCAGGACGTCGCGAAGAGTCTCGGCATCCATCTCGACGAAGCCAAGGCCGCGTCCTACCTCGCGCTGCTGCAGCCGAACTTCGATGCCTACGACGCCGTCGACGAGATGCCCGACTACCTGCCCGAGGTCAAGTACCAACGCAGCGCCGGCACGAAGCCGAGCGGCGACGAGAACAAGTACGGCGCCTGGTACGCGAAGTCCACCATCAAGGGCGCGGCGAGCGGCAAGCTCGCCGGCAAGACGGTCGCGATCAAGGACAACGTCTGCGTCGCCGGCGTGCCGATGATGAACGGCGCCTCGACGCTGGAAGGCTTCATCCCGACGATCGACGCGACGATCATCACGCGGCTGCTCGACGCCGGCGCGACGATCGCCGGCAAGGCGGTGTGCGAGTACTTCTGCTTTTCAGGCGGCTCGCACACCTCGGCCAGCGGTCCGGTGCACAACCCGCGCAGGATGGGCTATTCGGCGGGCGGCTCGTCCTCCGGCAGCGCGGCGCTGGTCGCGGCCGGCGAGGTCGATCTCGCGATCGGCGGCGATCAGGGCGGCTCGATCCGCATGCCGTCCTCCTATTGCGGCATCTACGGCATGAAGGCGACGCACGGCCTCGTGCCCTACACCGGCGTGATGCCGATTGAGCTGACGATCGACCACACCGGCCCGATGACCGCGAACGTCACCGACAACGCCGTGATGCTCGAAGTGCTGGCCGGCCCGGACGGGCTCGACCCGCGCCAGCATGCGGGCCGCAGCGCCCAGCCCTACAGCGAGCTGATGAAGGCCGGCGCGAAGGGCCTGAAGATCGGCATCGTCACCGAAGGCTTCGGCTGGCCGCAATCGCAGGCCGGCGTCGACGCGAAGGTGCGCGAGGCCGCGGCGCGCTTCGAGAAGCTCGGCGCAACGGTGAGCGAGGTCTCGCTGCCGATGCACCGCGCAGGCCCTGCGATCTGGCTGCCGATCGCCGCCGAGGGCGCGACGCAGATGATGATGAAGGACGGCGGCTACGGCTTCAACTACAAGGGCCTGTACGACACCGCGCTGATCGACTACCACGTAGGCTGGAAGAAGCGCGCCGACGATCTCAGCGAGACGCTGAAGATCACGATGGTGCTCGGCGAGTACTTCATCCAGAACTACTGCGGCCACTACTACGGCAAGGCGCAGAACCTGGCGCGCCAGCTGAAGGCGGCCTACGACACCGCGCTGTCGGACTTCGACCTGCTGCTGATGCCGACCCTGCCGATGGTCGCGACCAAGCTGCCCGATCCCGGCGCCCCGGTCGAGGACGTGATCGCCCGCGCGTTCGAGATGCTCCCGAACACCTGCCCGACCGACGTCACCGGCCACCCGGCGATGAGCCTCCCCTGCGGCACCTTCGACGGCCTGCCGGTCGGCCTGATGCTGATCGGCAAGCATTACGACGAAGCCACGATCTACCGCGCCGCGTACTCGTTCGAACAGTCAGGCGACTGGACGACGTTCTGAGCCCTGCCCCTATCCACGACCCACCCTGAACTGGAGCCCGACCGCCATGCAACGCCGCCACTTCCTGAAATCCACCGGTGCCGGAGCCGCTGCGCTCGCCGGTGGCTCGGGCCTGCTGCTGCCCTACGCCGCGCTCGCCGCCGACGAGATTGCCATCGGCAGCATCCATGACCTCTCCGGCGGCCTCGACATCTACGGCAAGCCGATGGCCGACGCGCTGACCCTGGCGCTGGAGGAGCAGAACGCGGCAGGCGGGCTGCTCGGCAGGAAGCTCAGGCTCGCCACTTACGATCCGCAATCGAACATGCAGCTCTACACGCAGTTCGCGCAGCAGGCGGCGCTGAAGGACAAGGTGGCGGTCGTGCACGGCGGCATCACCTCCGCCTCGCGCGAGGTGATCCGCCCGGTGCTGGACCGCTCGAAGACGCTCTACTTCTACAACACGCAGTACGAGGGCGGCGTCTGCGACCGCAACATCTTCTGCACCGGCGTGACCCCGGCGCAGACCGTCGGCAAGCTCGTGCCGTATGCGATGAAGAAGTGGGGCAAGAAGATCTATGTCGTCGCGGCCGACTACAACTACGGCCAGATCACCTCGCAGTGGGTGAAGAAGTTCGCGCAGGAGAACGGCGGCTCGACCGTCGCGATCGAGTTCTTCCCGCTCGACGTGACGAACTTCGGCCCGACGATCTCGAAGATCGAGGCGGCCAAGCCCGACATGCTGTTCTCCGCGCTCGTCGGCGGCGCGCACATCTCGTTCTACCGGCAATGGGCCGCGGCCGGCCTGAACAAGAAGATCCCGCTCGCCTCGTCGACATTCGGCGGCGGCAACGAGCAGATCGTGCTGTCGGCCGAGGAGGCGAACGGCTACCTGCTCTCCTACAACTACTTCGAGACGATCGCGACGCCGGCCAACAAGGACTTCCTGGCCCGCTTCCACAAGCGCTTCGGCGCCGACTACCCCTGCGTCACCGAACTCGCGATGGGCACCTACCAGGGCTTCAAGCTGTGGGCCGAGGGCGTCACGAAGGCCGGCTCGATCGAGACGCCGAAGATGATCGCCGCGCTCGAATCCGGCATCTCGATCGACGCGCCCAGCGGCAAGGTCACGATCGACCCCCAGACACACCACTGCATCCTGAACGTCAGCCTGGCCGAGGTGAAGGACAAGAAGTTCAACATCCTGGAGAACTACGCGCAGCAGGCGCCGTCCGATACCAGCGCGGTCTGCGACCTGAAGAAGAACCCGCGCGACAACCAGCAGTACGTCATCAAAGCATGAATTGGGGCCACCCCCGGAGCGTTTGATATGGATTTGGCCCTCGTCGTCGTGATCCAGGTGCTGTACGGGATCGCCAGCCTCGTCATCGTCTCCGCCGGGCTGGCGGTGATCTTCGGGATGATGAAGGTCATCAACCTCGCGCACGGCGAGTTCCTGATGCTCGGGGGCTACAGCGTCGTGATGGCGGTGCAGTTCGGCATCAACCTGTGGATCGCGATCTTCATCGTCGCGCCGATCGCGGTCGGGCTCGTCGGCATCGTGCTCGAACGGCTCGTGATCCGCAGGCTCTACGGCCGCATGGTCGACACGATGCTCGCTACCTGGGGACTCTCGCTGCTCTTGATCGGCATCGTGACCTCGGTCTTCGGCAACACCACGGCGGGCATCTCGACGCCGCTCGGCAGCTTTCGCGTCGGCGGCTATTCGGTCAGCGTCTACACGCTGCTGATCATCGCGGTCGCGGTCGTGCTCGGCCTGGCCTTGCGCGCGGTGCTGACGAAGACGCAGTTCGGGCTGATCGCACGCGGCACGATGCAGAACCCGGCGATGGCGGACGCGCTCGGCATCAGCCCGAGCAAGGTCTATTCGGCGACCTTCGCCGTCGGCGCGGCGCTCTCGGGCCTGGCCGGCGGGCTGCTCGCGCCGCTCACCGGCGTCGTGCCGACGATGGGCGCCGCCTTCGTCGCGAAGGCCTTCATCACGGTGATCGGCGGCGGGCCGGCCATCCTCACCGGGCTGGCGAGCGCCGCGGGCTTCTTCGGCGCGATCAACCAGGTCGCCACGTTCCTGAGCACGCCGGTATTCGGCGAGGTGGCGCTGCTGCTGGCCGCGATCGTCATGCTGCGCCTGCTGCCGCAAGGCATCACCGGGCGCTTCTTCAAGGGATCGCTGTGACTTTGCATGGCTTCACCACTTCGTGGAAGAGCGCGGCCGCGACGCTCGCGCTCGGCCTCGTGCTGCTCGCCGCTCTGCCGAGCGTGCTCGACGACTACACGCTGCTGCAGGTGACGATCTACCTCGTGATGTCGGTACTCGCGGTCAGCCTCGGCTTCATCTGGGGCTTCTCGGGCATCCTCTGCTTCGGGCAGGCGGCATTCTTCGGCCTGGGCGCCTACACCTACGCGATCGCGGTGGTGAACCTGAACGACAGCACGGTGCCGCTGCTGCTGTCGATCGCGGTGCCGGCGCTCTTTGCCGCGGCGCTCGGCTACGTGATCTTCTACGGACGGCTGTCGGACGTGTACATGGGCGTCATCACGCTGACGGTCACGCTGATCCTGTTCAATCTCGTCAACTCGACCGCGGGGCCGGAGTGGAAGATCGGCAACGCGCCGCTCGGCGGCTTCAACGGCATCCCGGCGATCCCGCCGCTGAACTGGCCGGGCGACATCGACGCGACGATCACGCCGCGCGGCATGTTCAACCTGTCGTTCGGCGTGCTGCTCGCGGTCTATGCGGGGCTGCGCTGGCTGATCGCCTCGCGCATCGGCCACGTCATCATCGCGATCAAGGAGAACGAGCAGCGCGCCCAGCTGCTCGGCTACGACGCACGCGCCTACAAGCTCTTCGCCTTCACGCTCGGCGGCGCGATCGCCGGCTTGGCAGGCTGCCTGTTCGCAAACTGGGGCGCCTTCACGAGCCCGACGATCTTCGGCCTCGCGCAATCGGCGCAGATCATCATCTGGGTCATCGTCGGCGGCCTCGGCACGCTGGTGGGGCCTGTCGTCGGCTGCATGCTGATCCAGTGGCTGACGACGCAGATCGGCACGCAGCAGACCTTCAACTCGAACCTCGTGCTCGGCGCGATCCTGGTCGTGTTCGTGCTGCTGGTGCCGCGCGGGCTGGTGCCGAGCCTGGGCGACCTGCTGGCGAAGCTGTTCCAGCGCCGCCCGGCGGTACCCGCCGAGCCGGTGGGGCGCGTCGAGAAAGGGCGAGCATGACCGTTGTTCCGCTGCTGCAGACCCATGACCTGAACGTCCGCTTCGGCGGCGTGCACGCGACGCGCGACGTCAACTTCACGCTCGCCGAAGCCGAGCTGCGCTGCGTGATCGGGCCGAACGGCGCCGGCAAGAGCACCTTCTTCAAGCTGCTGACCGGCCAGGTCAAGCCGACCTCGGGCCGGATCCTGTTTCGCGGCCAGGACATCTCGAAGATGCAGCCGCACGACCCGGGGCGGCTGGGCATCGGCATCAAGACGCAGGTGCCGAGCCTCTTCAACGGCCTCTCGGTGTGGGAGAACGTCTGGCTCTCGGCGCGCCGCACGAACCCGCCGAAGACCGCCAACGAGGTGACGCAGCGGACGCTGGAGCGCGTCGGCATGCTCGCCGACGCGAAGGCGATCACCGGCACGCTCGCCCACGGGCAGCGCCAGTGGGTCGAGCTCGGCGTCGTGCTCGCGGCCGATCCGCCGCTGATCCTGCTCGACGAGCCGGCGGCTGGCATGAGCGACGCCGAGGTGATGCGCACCGCCGAGCTGATCCTCGAGATCAACCGGCAGCACGCGCTCGTCGTCGTCGAGCACGACATGAGCTTCATCCGCATGATCGCGAAGAAGGTGACGGTGCTGCACCAGGGCCAGGTGATCCGCGAGGACGTGCCCGACCGCATCATGAGCGATCCGCTGGTGCAGCAGATCTACCTCGGCAAGAAAGCCCACTGACAGGCGCACCGACCGCGATGCTGACGATCCAAGGACTCTCTGCCGGCTACGGCGCCATCCCGGTGCTGCACCACGTGACCGCGACGATCGCGGCCGGCGAATCGGTCGGCATCCTCGGCCACAACGGCATGGGCAAGACGACCTTGCTGCGCTGCCTGATCGGCGCGCTGCGCGCGACGGCCGGCACGGTCGGCTTCGAAGGGCGCGACGTGACGCGCCTCGCGCCGCATGCCCGCGCCCGGCTCGGCATGGCCTACGTGCCGCAGGGGCGCGAGATCTTCGCCGGCTTGAGCGCGCTGGACAACCTGCGCATGGGCCTCGTGAAGACCGGCGAGCGCCCGGACCACGCGATCGATGCGCTGCTCGCGCACTTCCCGCGGCTGAAGCCGCTGCTCGAGCGGGCGGGCGGCTCGCTCTCCGGCGGCGAGCAGCAGCTGCTCGCGCTGGCGCGCGCGCTCGCCGGCAGGCCGAAGCTGCTGCTGCTCGACGAGCCGACCGAGGGCATCCAGCCGTCGATCATCGAGGAGATCGGCGAGACCCTGACCGCGCTGCGCGACAAGCTCGGATTGACGATCGTCCTGGTCGAGCAGAACCTCGACTTCATCGCGACCGTTTCGCAGCGCGTGCTCGTCATCAAGCGCGGCCAGCTCGGCGCCGAGATCCCGCGCGAGCATCTGGATGACCTCGCATTGATGAGCGAATACACCGGTGCCTGGGGCATCGATCGCCGTTCCGCCCGCGAGGGCAGCGGTACTGCCTGCGCGCCTCGAGCACCCTGACTTCAGGCCGCCAACTCGACGACGACACGCCGCACATCGCTCGGCAGGAACGGCTTTTCGATCAACGGGCGGCCGCTCACCGCGACGAAATCGCGCAGCGTGGTCGTGAGCATGTCGCCGGTGATGAAGACCACCCGCGCCGCCTGGCTCGGCCACCGCTTCTCGATCTCGTGGTACAGCGCACGCCCGTCCAAATCGGGCATGCGCATGTCGGCGAAGATCACGTCGTAGCGCTGCGCGCACAGGCGGTCGAGCGCCTCGCGCCCAGAGGCGGCAGTCACGACTCGGTGGTGCGCCTGACTCAGTATGTCGGCCAACATCTCGCGCACCTCTTCCTCGTCGTCGACGACGAGCACGGTGCGCGTGCGTGCGTTCTCGCGCAGCAGCGGCAGTGCGGGATGACCGTCCCTGCCGATGTCGCCGACCGGCAGCGTGATCAGGAACTCGGCGCCCCGACCCTGCGACGTCTCGACAGTCAGCGAACCGCCGTGCGCTTCGACGATGCCCTGGCTGACCGCGAGCCCGACGCCGGTGCCCTCGCCGAGAGGCTTGGTCGTGAAATAAGGTTCGAAGACGCGTGCACGGACCGCCTCGGGAATGCCGGGTCCGTTGTCGGCCACGGTCACCAACAAGCGCTGCGTCGATCGGTCGTAGCGACTCGTGATGCGAAGACGGCGCGGACCGAGTTGGTCCTGCAGCGACTGCTGCGCGTTGATGATCAGATTGAGCAGGACCTGATGCAACTGGTCGGCGTCGGCATGAATCGGCGGCACGTCGTCGGCCAGCACGAGCTCGACCGCGATGCCGCTCGCGCGGACTGCATAGCCCGCGATGTCGAACGCCGCCGAGATCACATCGTTGATCGCGACAGGGCCGCGTTGCGGCGGTTGCTGGCGCGCCATCGCAGGGAAGGTGCGCACGATCCGCGCGCAGCGTTCGGCCGCACTGCGGATCTTGGCGGCCGCCGCCTGGATCGCCGGCGCACACTGCTCCTCCAGCAGCACCGCGCGCGCCACCACCACCGACAGCGGATTGTTCAGTTCGTGCGAGACACCGGCGAGCAGCGAGCCGAGCGCGGCCAGCTTCTCGCGCTGGTAGGAGGATTCGCGCTCGCGCGCCAGCTCTGATTGAGCGCGCTTCTTCTCGGTGATGTCGCGCGCCAGCGCGAGCAGGCGATCGTGTTCGGCGATCCTGACGCGCTTGCCGCAGACCTCGTGCCAGCGCAGTTCACCGCTCTTGGTGCGGCAGTGCCATTCGACGGGCATCGACTCGCCGGCCGCTGCGCGAGCGAAATAGCGCATCGCGTCATCCTGCGTGTACGGGCCTTCTCCCGAGCTCAGGTCGCCCATGCTCAGACCCAGCAGCTCTTCGCGGCTGTAGCCGAAGTCCTCGCAGGCCTTGGCATTGACGTCGACGATCGCTGCCGTGTCGATGTCGTGGACGAAGATGGCGTCCTCGGCAGCGTCGAAGATCGCGCGGTAGCTCGCTTCGGAGGCGCGCAGCGCCGCCTCGGCGCGCTGACGGTCGGTGATGTCGGTGGCGATCCCGCACACGCCATAGGCGGCGCCGTCGGCTTCGTGCAGCGGGAACTTGATCGAGATGTAGGTGTGCAGCCCGTCCTCGAGCGGAAGGGTTTCCTCGAACTCCATCGTTGCGTTGCGCTCGAGGACGAGCTGGTCATGTCCGCGATACACCTGCGCGCGCTCAGCACCGCGCACGTCGCGGTCGAGCCTGCCCACCACGTCGGCCGACGGCTTGCCGAACACCCGCTCCCATTGCCGGTTGACGAACAGATAACGGCCCTCGGCATCGCGCGCGAAGATGACCGCGGTCGAGTTGTTCAGGATCTGCTGCAGTCGCTCGTCGCTCGCCTCCAGTTCGCGCTGGACGCGCGTGCGTTCGGCGATGTCCTCGTGCAACCGGGTCTGAGTCTCGCTCACCTGGAGCGCCATCACATCGAACGCGCGGCCGAGACGCCCGAGCTCGTCGTCACCCCGCAAGCCGCTGCGAATGTCGAGCCGGCCGGCGGCGAGTTGCTCGGCCGCGTGCACCAGCCGCGCGGTGCGGCGCGTCAGCAGGAAGTGAAATACCGCCCACATCACGAGCGCGAGCGCGGTCACCCATCCCGCCCAGTACAGCGCCTGCCGCACCACCTGCTCGCGGGCCTCCGCCTTGTAGCGCACGAGGTCGTAGGCCACCAGCAGGCCGCCGCTGCGCGACGGACGCAGTTCGCCGCCTTCGCTGCCCAGCAGGACCGCGGCATGGCCGAGCAGCGCGTTGCCGTCGGCGCCGATGTCGATGCCGGTGCGGCGTTGCCGGAGCGCGCCGCCGACCCGGTCGAGGCCGACCTGAGGCAACACGTCGGCGATCGGCTGACCGAGCCAGGCGCGCCGCGTCGCGGTGATCACGCGGCCCTGCTCATCGGTCAGTGCCGCGACGAGGACGTCGTGGTTGTGCGCCAGCGCCGCGATCTCGTACTGTGCCGACGCGACGTCGCCCTTCAGAAGCAGGTATTCCAGCGTGCTCTGCAGTCGAGACAACTCCTGTGCCAGGCGTTTGCGGCTGTCTTCCTGCGCCACCTGCTCGGCTTGCGGGACGTGATAGAGCAGGTTCACCGTGGACAGCATCGCCGCGAACACCAGCAGGATCAGCGGGACGGTGAACTTCAGCGATGTCATGGCGGGAGCTTCGTCAAAGGTCCCGGCGCGAGCAGGCTCTCGATATCGACGCTCGCACGCAGCAGCTTCGCTTCGATCATCAACGTCATCAGGCGCCGTCCGCTGGCCGCCAGCGCGGGTGTCGGGCCGCCCAGCATCGCAAGGTTTTCCGCGCGCGTCGGCACGTGCAGGCCCTGCTGCGCCGCGAGGAACTGCTCGGCGCTCGTCTGCTGGCGGATGCCCATGCGCCGCGCGGCGTCCTTCGGGTCGCCGAGCATGAAATCGACCGCGCCGAACCAGCCGGAGAGCAGTGCCCGGACCGCCTGCGGCCGCTCTTCGAGCACGCTCTGGCGCACCGCGACCAGGTCGACGATTTCGCCGGGAATGCGGGTGCTGTCGAACAGCGTCTGCCCGCCGCTGCGCAGCAGTTGCGTGCGGTACGGGTCGAAGGTCACGGCCGCGTCGACCCGGCCCTGCTCGAAGGCGGACGGCTGTTCGTTCGATTCGAGGTGCACCACCTTGACGTCGCCGGCCTGCATGCCGGAGAGCGCGAGCGCGCGGCTCAACACGAAGGCACCGAGGGCGCCGCCTTCGACGGCGATCGACTTGCCGGCGAGGTCGCGCATCGTCCTCATGCCCGCGCGGCCGACGACCGCATCGGCACCGTGCGAAACGTCGACCACCAGCACGACGCGCGGGTCGAAGCCGTCGACCGCGAGGCCGAACAGCTCGTCGAGGCTGATCACCATGCCGTCGATCGCCTGGTTGCGGAAGGCGCGCAGCACTTCGCTCGCCGAGGGGTACTCGACCAGCTGCACCTGCGCCGCGTCGAGCTTGCCCAGTTCGCGCGCCAGGTACAGCGGCTCGCTGCCGATCCACACGTTGGTGCCGATGCGCAGCGCCGGCGGCGCAGGGCGCGTGCAGGCGCCGAGGGCGGCGAGCAGCAGCGCTGCGCAGGCGCAGACGCACCAGCGCCGGGTCGCGTGGAGCCAGCGCGGCGTCGAGATCAATTGCCCTCCGGCACGAACACGTAGCCTTCGTTGCGCACGGTGCGTATGAAGCGCGGGCGCTCCGGATCGGGCTCGATCTTCTTGCGCAGACGCATCACGCGCAGGTCGACGCTGCGGTCGAACGGATCCCATTCGCGCGGCCGGCCGAGGCTCAGGATGCGTTCGCGCGAGAGCGGGCGGTTCGGATGCTGGGCCAGCGCCTTCAGCAGGTCGAACTCGAGCGGCGACATCGTGACCTCGGCGCCGGACTCGTCGGTCAGGCGGTGCCCCGCGAGGTCGAGCACGCAGCGGCCGATGCGCACGCGCTCGGCGCCGATGTCGCCGCGATGCGCCGCCGCGGTGCGCCGCAAGACGCTCTTGACCCGTGCGATCAGTTCGCGCGGGTCGAACGGCTTGGGCACGTAGTCGTCGGCGCCGACCTCGAGGCCGACCACGCGGTCGACCACCGTCGACGCCGACGTCAGCATGATGATCGCGATCTGCGCATAGCGCTCGCGCAGATGGCGCGCGAGGCTCAGTCCGTCCTCGCCGGGCATGTTGATGTCGATGAGCGCGAGGTCGATCGTGCGCTGTGCAGCCTGCGCGCGCGCGGCGCCGGCGTTCTCCGCGCCGATCACGGCGTAGCCGTGCGCGCTGAAGTACTCCTCCAGCACGTCGCGCACGTCGGGCTCGTCGTCGACGATCAGGATCGTGGCCTTCGGTTCTGCCTCTTGCGCTGGCATGGCGGCTTGCATGGTGTGGCCCTCTCTTCCATCCAGCATAGGACGGTGCGCGGAGCCTGAAAAGGGGAGCCGCCGCGGCTAATACGAACGAAACAAAACCGTCCGCCCCCGGGGCACGCAATACAGGAATCAAAAGCCGCCGCGGCGTGACATGCGACTGCGACGCCTGCCTAGATTGGCCGGCGCCGAGGGAGCACACCTCGACGCCCCCCTGCGACGCGCCATGGTGAGGGGACGCGGCAGCTCGGGTTGCCGGCGTGCCGCGGACTGATGGCCTTCGGCCGCGGCAATCACCCGCTGGCCATCGCGTTGCTCGCCAGCCTGCCGGCACGCCTTCATCGACTGGGCGGCAGCCACGCCCAGCGCGACGTGCTGCATCTGACGCTGCTGCACGCGATCGAGAGCATCCGGCGTCCGGGGCGCGCCGCGCAACACAAGAAACAAGACAGGCCGTCCGGCGACACGCGATTGCCATACCTGCCGCCTAGTTTTGCTGGTACCTGATCCCCTTGCGAAAGCCCTGCATGAAATCCTGGAATCTCCTGCCCACGCTCTCCACGATGGCGTTCGCTCTGGTCTCCGCCGTGCTGATCATCGTCTTCGAACTCGCTCAGCCGCACGGCCCCGAGCAACTGCAATGACACCAACCAAGGAGCAAGACATGAACAAGGAACCGATGGCCGCCGTGTCCGAGCGCATGGTGTCGCTGCGAGCCGAAGAGTTTGCCCGGGTGGACGGCGCAGCGCGGTTGCGCGTCACGCGCGGCATGCTCTGGCTCACGCTCGGCGGAGAGCTCGACGACCTCTTCCTCCTTCCGGGCGACTGCTTGACGCTCGACCGCAGCGCCAAGGCGCTGTTGCAGGCCATCGATGCGCCGGCCGGCATCGCGATTGCCGAAGCAGCGCCGTCGTGGCTTCGACTCGCCGCTCAGGCGCTGCAAATCGCGGGGCGGCGCCTCGTCGCGGTGCTGACGTGAACGCCGCGCCGCTCCGTCCATCCATCCCCCCCTCCATCTGGTGACCATCATGGGACTTCTTGCAGCTCTCTACGGCGGCATCGTCTACGCGATCTTCCTCGCCACCTTCGTCTATGCGATCGGCTTCGTCGGCAACCTGCTCGTGCCGAAGTCGGTCGACTTGGGCTTGCCGCCCGGCGCCAGTGGCGAGCCGCTGCTGCTCTCCCTGCTCATCGACGTGCTGCTGCTCGGCATCTTCGCCATCCAGCACAGCGTGATGGCGCGCCCGGCTTTCAAGCGCTGGTGGACACGCATCGTTCCGCCGGTCATCGAGCGCAGCACCTTCGTGCTCCTGGCGAGCATGGCGCTGCTCCTGCTGTTCAGCGGATGGCGCCCGCTTGCCGGCACGGAGTGGGATTTCCGCGGCACGCTCTTCGGATGCATGCTGGCGGCCGTCTGCGCGCTCGGCTGGATGCTGGTGCTGCTGGCAAGCTTCCAGATCGACCACTTCGAACTGTTCGGGCTGAAGCAGGTATGGCGGCAGCTTTGTGGCCAGCCCGAAGCACCGGCCGAGTTCCGCGTCCCGGGCCTCTACCGGCATGTGCGGCATCCGATCTACCTCGGCTTCATGCTCGCCTTCTGGAGCACGCCGCTGATGAGCGTCGGGCACCTGCTGTTCGCGGCGATGACCTCGGGCTACATCCTGATCGGCATCGCGTTCGAGGAGCGTGACCTGATCGCGCAGTTCGGCGAGCGCTATCGCCTCTATCGCAGGCAGGTCGGCATGCTGCTGCCGCGGCTCGGTACGACAACTATCGAGCGCGCGGGCCCGTCGGACACGCGGAGATATCGGATGGATCGGCGAGGAACCCGCACACTTTCCGATACGGCAAAGTCCCCAACAAGTCCTTCCATTCGGCGCAGGTGAGATTGCGATTGGCCACACTGCAGGCGCGCGCGCTCCAAGCGGCCTGGTCCATCTCCCACAATATCGCCGTGCCATTCACGGCCGCGGTGGCAAGCAGCTTTCCGTCGTGACTGAAGACTGCTCGGTGCACTCGGGCGCCATGTCCGCTCAGCGGCTGCGACAAAGGCCTGCGGCTCTCGACATCCCACAGGATGACCGTCGCGTCTCCGCTTCCGCTGGCGAGCAGTCTGCCATCCGGGCTGAACGCCAGGCTTTCGACCGGTTTGGTGTGGGCGACCGAAGGCTGACCGACGCGGAGATGTCTGGCAATGTCCCAGAAGACGAGTGGATGGCTCCCGTCGCCCGACATCGCCAGCAGCTCGCCGTTCGGGCTCAGGGCGGCGACCCCTTCGATTGAAAACCCGAACGACTCACCCCAAGGCTTTCTGGTGGCCACGTCCCACAATCGGATGTCCGACGAGTCCTCGGCCGCCAGCAACTTGCCGTCAGGACTGAAGGCGACGAATCTTCCGCGATCCTCCCGCTTCGTTATCAGCGGCCCCAGTGCGACTCCCTTGGTCAGATCCCAGAGGAATCCGTTCTGGCGGGATCCAGCCGCTGCCAGCAATGTGCCATCCTTGCTGACGGCAATCCGATCAGCGGACATTGTCTGACTGCCGAGTGGGGCTCCGCGCGGGCTTTGCAATCCCATATCCCACAACACGATCTTCCCGTCAGCGCCACTCGTGACGAGACGCTTCCCATCCGGCGTGAATGTCAGACTCGACACATAGCCGGTGTGGGCCGAAAATGGTTCGCCCAGTTGCGCACGATGCTCCACATCCCACAGCGTCACCGTGCCGTTGTCTTCGCCTGTCGCGAGGCGCTTGTCGTCCGGACTGAATGCCAGGGCGCCGACCGTGCCGATCTGCTCGGGAAACCGGTCGCTCATCGCGATTTCGGCGTCGACTTTCCAAAGAATCACCTCGGTATCGGTGCCGGCCGTCGCCAGCAGCTTTCCGTCCGGGCTGAAGGCCATGCTCCATATCGGCCGATTCGAACCATCGAGAGGCTCGCCTCGTGCTTCGAGCTTCTCCATATCCCACAGAATGATCTTCTTGTCACTGCTGCCGCTCGCCAGAAGCTTTCCGTCGGGGCTGAATGCGAGCGCATTGACTTGATCCGTGTGGCCCTCGAACGGTTGTTCGAGTAGGGGCTTGTCCGCTTTCATGTCCCAAACCGTCACGGTCGGCCTGCCGCCGATCGCGAGAAAGGCCGAGTCGGGACTGAACGCCATGCTGACCGTCGGGCCATCCTGCGCACGCGCCCGGCGGCCGGACGAGGCCTTTCGTTTCACGTCCCAAAACTCTATGCCAACCTCGACTTCGGCCGCTAGCAGCCTGCCGTCCGGGCTGAAAGCGACTCGTCCCTGGGGCAAGCCGCGAAACTCGGGATAGGCCCACGGCCGATGAGTGGGCACATCCCAGATGATGACTGCGGACGCCCCCTCGCCCCGCGTGGCCAACAGCGCACCGTCCGGACTGAAGGTCAGTTCCTTGACTCCCAAGTCGTGTGCAGGGATCGGCTCACCGATCATCGTGCGGCTGGAAACATCCCAGAGAATCACCGTTCTATCATCGCTTCCGGTTGCCAGCAGCTTGCCGTCCGGGCTGAACGCAAGGGTCGTCACGCCTTTGGTGTGCCCTTTCATCGGACTGCCGTCGACGCTGTGCGTCGACATGTCCCAAAAGTTCACCGCGCCGTCCGGCGCGCCCGTCACTGCCCATTTGCCGTCGGGGCTGATCACCACATTCCCGGAAATCCTGCCTGCAGCATGCAGGAACGCATGCAGTTTCGGGCGCGTCGTCAGGGCCGAGAACAGCGCGCTGCGGCCATCGAATCCAGCGGCGATCGCCGTGCTGGCTGCGGCGAGCAGCAACGACAGATCGGAATGGTTGTCGAACTCCGACCGGCTCTCCGCAGCGAGGCGCCCGGCCAGCGCGCTGTCACGCTGGCGCTGGGCTTCGGCCTTTTCCGTGAGCGCAACCTGGCGCTGCTCGACGGCGTCGTTGCGCGCGATGATGGCTGCGACGAGGGCGCCGGACAGCAGCAGGATGACGACGGTCGCAGCGCCGGCGGCAATGCGCCGTTGGCGCATCTGCCGGTTGCGGTCCCGCTGTTCGATCTTGCTGCGCTCGACGTCGTAGAGGTTCGCAAGCAACGCGTACCAGGCGCCTTCGAAAGCGCCCCTGGATATCTTGTCGCGGCGTGGGTCGAAGCCGGCATAGGGCGTTGCCAGCGGCATCTGCATCGCATCGCACAGCGCCTGAGGAAACGCCTTGCCGGCTTCGTCTTCGGGCAGCGCTTCATTGTTCGGCACGCCGCTGAGCAGCAGCGGGATGACGTCGGCCGCGCCGTGAATCTGAATGAAGCGCCGAACCTCGTCATCGACGAAGCGGCTGGCGCGCGCTGCCGGAGAGCACAGCAGGATCAGCTTGCGCGACTGGCGCAAGTGAGCCTCGATCGCGGTGAAATAGTCCGTGCCGGTAAAGTCGGACTCGTCACGAAACACGTCGACATAGCGCTGCGCGGCCCCGACACCACTCGGCGGCCTGTACCCCTTCAGCGCCTTCTCGAGGACGACGGCGAAAGCGCGATCCCGCCGCGAATAGCTGATGAAGGCGTCGTGCATCCACGCCGGAGATTCGAGCACGGACTCACCTCCCGCTGCGGTACGTGGCCTTCCACAGGCGCTCGAGTTCGGCGGCGACGGGCGCCGGCGGCGCGCCGACGAACGTCGAACGTCCGCGCTGAAAGACTTTGCCGTAGACCGTCTGCGATGCCGCGGCATAGAGCATCACCATGCTGTTGTCGCCGCAATCGTGGTTCTTGCAAACGCTGACGAGTTCGTACTCGTTGCCGGCGACCCGCACTTTCTCGACGGGCTGCGCCGGGCCGTCGAGTTCCATCAGCCAAGACTCCTTGGCCAGAGGGCCGAGCACCTGCACGTACGGCCGCTTGAACTTCGCGTCGCCCAGCAGTTCGCTGGGCCATTTCTGGCTCGGCCGTGCCGTCCCCGGCGGGATGTTGCGGTTCGGGTCGCAGTGCCGCACGCGCTTGCCTTTGAACGCTGCCGGCAGCGCGGCCATCACCTTCGGCCCGCCCTCGACCGCGGCGAAGACGCCCGAAGCGTTGCGGTAGAGCACGAAGACCAGCGCTTCGCCGCTCGCAACCTGGCTCGTCAGTGCGGTCTCGAACTCAGGTGGCGGCGTGGCACCGAAATACGTGGGCACCGCCTTCACGTTGCGCCCGGTCAGCACCGCCTTGCCTGCGTCCTGCACGACCAGCGAATCCCCGAGGTACTTCAACTGCGGCAGCATGTAGTTCGAACAGTCCGGCGCCAGCACGCCGCCGTAGCGCTGCATCAGCTTGGCGTCGATCCTTCCCTGCGACCAGGCTGCGGGCGTGGCGCAAAGCAGCCCCAGGGCGACGCCGAGAAGTCGGCGCATCGGAGATGTCGTGCAAGCTGTTCTCATCGCGCTTCATCCTTCCCCGTGGCGGCAGATTCGCACGCTGGACCGAGACGTTTCGGGGCGTGCGTTCATCGTACCCCCATGGCGTGCAGGTGGGGGCGGCAGTCGTGGCCTGCCACTCATGCGGCCGAGGAGGCTTCGGGCGGGGCCCCTGGCCTGGACTGCTGCTCAGGCAATCACGTGGTCGGTCGTGGGATCGATCAGCACCGAGCGGTTCATGTCGATGGCGAGTTCCAGTTGCTCGCCGGTCTTCGATACATCGTGCGCCTGCAATTCGGCGACCACCGGCGCGCCGCCAAGCGCGAAGGTGGCGTAGGTTCGCGCGCCGGTGGGCAGCAGCAAATCGATGCGGGCCGTGTGACGAACCTGGCCGGCGCGCAGCCCGGCGGCCGGTGCGCGGGCGATGTGCTCGGGCCGCAGTCCGAGCACGACCGGCTGGCCCGCGAGCGGGGCGAGTCGCGGCGTGCGCGAAGCCGGCAGCGGCAGCGTCGTGCCGTCCGTCAGCCGCACCGCGACGCCGCCACCGTCGCCGAGCAGTTCGGCCTGGATGAAGTTCATCGGCGGCGAGCCGAGGAAGCCGGCGACATAGCGCGTCGCGGGCCGCTCGTAGAGTTCGAGCGGCGCGCCCTGCTGCTCGATGCGGCCATCGCGCAGCAGCACGATGCGATCGGCCATCGTCATCGCCTCGATCTGGTCGTGCGTGACGTAGATCATCGTCTTGCCGAGCTCCTGGTGCAGGCGCTTGATCTCGCCGCGCATCTCGTCGCGCAGCTGCGCGTCGAGGTTGGAGAGCGGCTCGTCGAAAAGATAAAGCCGCGCGCTGCGCACCACCGCACGCCCGATCGCGACGCGCTGCAACTGGCCGCCCGACAGCTGGCGCGGGAAGCGGTCGAGCAGATGGTCGATCGCGAGCATGCCTGCAGCCTGGCGCACCTTGGCATTGATCTCGCCGGCAGGGGTCCTGCGCGCGCGCAGGCCGAAGGCGATGTTGTCGTACACCGTCAGGTACGGGTAGAGCGCGTAGTTCTGGAACACCATCGCGATGTCGCGCCTGCGCGGCGGCTCGTCGTTGACGACCTCGCCGCCGATCTCGATCGTGCCCTCGTCAGCGTCTTCGAGGCCGGCGATGGTTCGCAGCAACGTGCTCTTGCCGCAGCCCGACTGCCCGACCAGCACGGTGAACTCGCCCGCGGCAATCTCCAGGTCCACGCCGCGCACGGCGTGGACGCTGCCGTAGTACTTGTGCAAGCCCTTGATTCTGAGATCCGCCACGTCAGCCCTTCACCGCGCCCATCGAGATGCCCCGCACCAGGTACTTCTGCAGGAATCCCACGACGATGAAGATCGGCAGCGTGCCGAGCACCGACATCGCGGAAATCTTCGCCCAGAAATTCGACTGACCGCCGAAGTAGTGCGTCACCTGCACCGTGTAGGTCGTCACCTCGGTGCGCGTGAGCACCAGCGCGAAGATGAACTCGTTCCACGCGAACACGAAGGTGAAGATGGCGGTGGCGAAAAGGCCGGCGCGGGACATCGGCAGCACCACCTGCCACAGCACCTGCCAGGGCGTGAGGCCGTCCACCAGCGCGGCCTCTTCCAGCGCCCTGGGGATGTCGAGGATGTAGCCGCGCATCATCCAGATCACATAGGGCAGATTGAAGGCGGTGTAGAGCAGGATCAGCCCGACACGGGTATCGACCCAGCCCAGGAACACGTAGAGCAGGAAGATCGGGAAGACCACGGCGATCGGCGGCACCATGCGCTGCGAGATGATCCAGTTCGCGAGGTGCTCGCCGCCGGTGCGCCAGCGTGCCAGGCTGTAGGCGGCCAGCGTGCCGAGGAACATCGCGATCAGCGTGCTGGCGCCGGCGATCACCAGGCTGTTGGCCACCGTCGTGGCATCGCCGTCCTTGAACAGCACGGCGTAGCTGCCAAGGCCGATGCGGCTCGGCCACCACTTGGGCGGGAACGCGAAGATCTCCTCGGCCGTCTTGAACGAGATCATGAACAGCCAGTAGATAGGGAACAGGAACAGCATCGTCAGCAGCACCGCAGCGGCGGTGCGCAGCACGGTGCTCAGCCTGCGGCGCCTCACCGCGACAGCTCCACGCGCTTGAGCGTCCACAGCACGACGGTCGACAGCAGCACGATGATGAGCAGAGACACCGCAGCGACATAGCTCGTCTCGAACTGCTGGAAGCCCTTGACGTAGGTGAACATCGAGATCGTCTCGGTCATCGTGCCCGGGCCGCCCTTGGTGAGCGCCCACACGATGTCGAACAGCCGGAACAGATCGAGCGCGCGGATCAGGATCGCCACCGCCATCACCGGCCAGATCGCCGGCAGCACGATCTGGCGAAAGGTGCGCCACCATGACGCGCCGTCGATCGCAGCGGCCTCGAGCTGCGACTTGTCGACGGCCGACAGCGCCGCCAGCAGCAGCAGGAACATGAACGGCGTCCACTGCCAGACCTCGGCAATCAGGATCGCGGCGTAGACGAGGCTGGGCTTGATCGTCCACAGCAGCGAGACCGGCTCGCCGGCGAACCAGCCGAGGATCTGGTTGATCGGTCCGAACCGGTTGTCGAACATCAGCGCCCAGGTGGCGCCGGCGACGATCGGCGACACCAGCACCGGCAGCACCAGCAGCGCGATGAACACCGCACGGCCCGGGATGCGCTCGATGAAGAGCTGCGCCATCGCCAGCCCGAGCACCAGCTCGGTCGGCAGCGCCACCGCGATGAAGATCAGCGTGTGCAGCAGCGACTGCCACAAGCGCGCATCGGTCAGCACGAGCCGGTAGTTCAGCAGACCCTGGAACGACGTGTCGGTGTCGCTCATCGTGAGGTTCTGGAAACTCACGACGATCAGATACACCAGCGGGAACACGCCCACCAGCAGCAGAACGACGATTGACGGCGCGACCAGCGCGAGCCGGAATACCCGGTCACGATGGCGCCGGCCCTGGCGTGGCACAGGGACAGGCGTCAATGCGCCTACTTCGGGTAAGCGCCGCTCTTGGCGGCCCAGCTGTTGTAGACCGCCTTCTGCTTGTCGAGACCCACGCGCTGCGTGATCTCGTCCCACTGCCTGGCGATGTCGTCGAGGATCGTCTTCGGATCGTCGCCGGCCCACAGCTTGCTGATGCCCTGGCGGATCGCTTCCTCGTATTTGTCGGTCTGGATCAGCGACAGGTCCAGCAGCCCCGTCTTGGCGCCTTCGCCGAGGGCGGCCAGATAGTCCTTCGCATCGGGCCAGCGCGCCATGTACTCCTGGCTCACGTAGTGCGAGTTGCGGAACGGGTCGCGCAAGGTGTAGGGCAGCTGCACGCGTTGCAGCGAGATCTCCTCGCTGTTGAGCCACTGGATGAAGAGGTAGGCCTGTTCCTTCTGCTTGCTCGTCGAGGCGACGGAGAGCGCGAAGCCCGCCGCCAGTTCCGGGTGGCCGCCCGGCGGCAGCGCGTAGCCCACCTTGTTGGCGATCTTCGACTTGGGTACCCAGGAGAGGGCCTTCTCGTCGGCGAGGTAGCCTGCGGCGAAGCGGCCATAGGGTGGCCAGGAGATCGTCATCGCGCTCTTGCCATCGAGGAACACCGCCAGGTTCTCCACGAAGCCGAACTTCTCGACGCCCGGCGGCATGAAGCGGTTCTCGTTGCGCATCTCGGTGAGCACCTTCACGCCCACCGGGCTGTTGACCGTGGCCTTCATCGTGCCGGCATCGAAGAACTTGCCGCCTTCGACGCGGAAGCGCTCCTGGAACATGAACATCGTATAGGGCGGCTCGCGGAAGAACGACGCGCCGTAGATGCCCTCGCCCTTCAGCGCCTCGGTGAGAAAGGCGCCGATGTCGTCGAACTGCTTCCAGGTCTTGGGCGGCGCGAGCTCGTCGTTGAACTTCGCCTTGAAGGCCTTCTGCAGCTCGGGCCGGGCGAAGATGTCCTTGCGGTAGTAGAGGATGAACACGTCGCCGTCGTCCGGGAAGCCGTAGATCTTGCCGTTCACGGTCATCTGGTTGTCGCGGTAGGTCGGCGCGATCGTCTGCAGCTCGGCACGGTAGCTGTACTTGTCGACGTAGGACTCGAGGTTCTCGAGCGCGCCTGCCTGCACCAGATCCGGCATCCAGGCGGGGATGACGTTGAGCGCGTCGTACGCGCCAGTGCCCGCGCGGAACTCCTGCATGATCTTCGTGAACATCTCGGCGGTGGGCACCTCCACCACCTTGATCTTGCAGCCGGTGAGCTGCTCCCACTTGGGGCCGGAGAAGTTCAAGGGATCGAGCGATTGCAGGCCCGCTTCCCAGACGATGGTGATGGTCTTGCCGCTGCAGATCTTCTTCGCCGCGTCGACGGCACGTTGTGCAGCGCTCTGTGCCAGCGCCGGGGCGCTGAAGGCCATCGAGAGGATCGCGAGCGCGGGCACGAGGGCGCGCGTGAATGCAGCGGCCATCCGGCCGCAAAAAGCCTGGATCATGCTGTCTCCTCGTCTCGTTCGTTGTAGAGCCTCCCTGATCGACAGGTGGCCGTTTCATTATGTGGACGGCGCGTCGGGATGGTCAAGACGCGGTGCGGCGTGAACAATAGGCGCACCGAGAACGACAGGAGACCGGGATGCGCAGCAACGCGATCAAGCAGGACGTGATGGCCGGGCGCCCGGTGGCCGGCGCCTTCGTGTTCGAGTTCTTCTCGCCGGGCATGTCGGCCATTCTCGCCAACGCCGGCTGCCGTTTCGTGTTCTACGACATGGAACACACCGGCCTCGGCTACGAGACGCTCAAGTGGCTGTTCGCCAGCACCCGCGGGCTGCCGATCGAGCCGATGATGCGCGTGCCGCGGGGTGAATACACCTGGCTCGCCCGCGCGCTGGATCTCGGCGCCACCGGTGTGATGGTCCCGATGGTCGAGTCGGCCGACCAGGCGTGCGCCATCGTCGAGGCCTGCCGCTACCCGCCGCTCGGCCGGCGCGGCGCCGCCTTCGGCTTCGCCCAATGCGGCTACCAGGGCGGCGATGTCGCCGCCAAGATCAGGGCTTACCACGAGCGCACGATGGTGGTCGCGCAGATCGAGACCGAGCGCGGGCTCGACCAGGTCGAGCAGATCGCCGCCGTCGACGGCATCGACGTGTTGTGGGTCGGCCACTTCGACCTGTCGAATTTCATGGGCATCCCGGCCCAGTTCGGCGACCCGCGCTTCGACGCGGCGATGCGCCGCGTCGCCAAGGTCGCACAGGCGCACGGCAAGGTGGCCGGTTTCATGGCGACCGATCCGGCCTGGGTGGCGCGCGTGAAGGAGATGGGCTATTCGATGATTGCCGCCGGCACCGACACCGGCATCCTGGAGGCCGGCATGAAGCACCTCGTCGGCCACATCGAGGGAGGTGCCAAGTGATGAGCAGCGGCAAGTTTCGCCTCGGCCTCAGCCGGGACATCCTGAAGCCCGACGGCAGGCCATCGTTCGGCGACGGACCGCTCGAACTGCTGAACGCCGAATCGAAGATCGAATGGGAGTTCATCCCGGAGCCGGTCGACGAGATCACGCCCGACCTCGCGGCGCGCTACGACGGGATCTACGTGAACTCGCCGCGCGTGACGGCGGCCAGCGTCGCGCGATCGGACCTGCGCACCAGGATCGTCTCGCGCCACGGCGTCGGCTACGACTCGGTCGACGTGCCCGCGCTCGCCGCGCGCGGCGTCATCGCGACCAACACCCCGGTGGCGGTGCGCCGTCCGGTCGCGGTGGCCGCGCTGACCTTCATCTTCGCGCTCGCCGGGCGGCTCGTCGTGAAGGACAAGCTGACCCGCAGCAACCGCTGGAACGAGCGCACCGGCCACATGGGCCTCGGCCTCACGACCCGGACGCTCGGCGTGATCGGCGCCGGAGGCATCGGCAAGGAGCTGCTCGCGTTGGCGCGCCCGTTCGGCTGGAGGATGCTCGCCGCCGATCCGTACGTGAGCGCGGACGTGGTGAAGGCGCTCGGCGCTGACGTGGTCCCGCTCGAACAGTTGCTGCGAGAGTCGGACTTCGTCGTCGCGACCGTCCTCCTGAACCAGGCGACGCGCCACCTGATGAACGCCGAGCGCTTCGCTCAGATGAAGCGCAGCGCGTTCTTCATCAACCTCGCACGCGGGCCTGTCGCCGACGAGAAGGCCCTGATCGCCGCGCTGCAGGGCGGCACCATCGCCGGCGCTGCGCTCGACGTGTTCGAGCAGGAGCCGATCGCAGCCGACAACCCGCTGCTCGGCATGGACAACGTGCTTCTCACGCCGCACGCACTGTGCTGGACCGACGAATGCTTCGACGCCATCGCGCGCGAGGGCCTGAACTGCATGGTCGATTTCGCCAACGGCCGCGAGCCGAAGTCGATCATCCGCGTGTCCTGATCGACGCGATGACTGCCTCGATTACAGCACTTTGAGGTGCTTCTCGACAGCCGTCGCCGATGTCCCCACTGCCTTGACCGCGGCCCGGACCTTCTCCGTGGAGACTCCAAATCTCTGCGCCCAGTCGCGCAATTCATAAGGTTCGTTCACGTTGATCCGGGTGCGATCCTGGCCGCCGGGTTGGCTCTTGTCGTCGGACATGCTTGTCTCCTTGGAAATACCCGAGACTACTGTGCGGCGGTGAGCCCGCCCGATGAATCAGATTTCTGCGCAAAGCGATGTAGGCATTGGCCGGCACGAGTCGCGCGCGGGCCTGTAACACTGCAATTTCATAAGAGGTATCCTCCTGGGTCCCGCAACGCCGGAACTCCTGGCGACCAGGATAGTCGTCCCACAGGGCCCGGCCCGACATCAAGGAGACTGCGATGAATTCAAGAATGACGAAGGCGCTGGCTGCCGCGTTGCTATGCGCGCTGACGCTGGCTGCCACCGGTTGCGATCGCGGCAACGCGCCGGCGGCGAATCCGGGCGGTGCCGCCAGTGCGCCGATGCCTCCCGCCAGCGCGGCGAGCGGAACGCCTTGACGCAGGACGGATGATCCGCGGCGGTCGCTGCCGGCGAGGCTTGCCCACGCCGCGCTGTCGATCGCTGAAGCATCCAGGACCAGCGCATAGGCTGCGCTGGCCGCGAGCGGGAGCCGATGACGAGCCGCGACGAAGGCCTCCGACAAGCACACCGACGTGCTTTCGCTTGGAAGCGGGATTCGCGAACTTCAAATGACTCTGGCTGCTGTGGTCGCCGTCGGGTGCGTCAACAGTGACCGGAGCTGCTTTCGCCGCTGCGCAGCGACTGGCGCGGTTGGCCCGGCCATCGAAACGGACTGAGCCCGGAAGGCGGCCATGTCCGCCAACGCGGTGTTCATGCGATGGACCGCTCGTTCGACGTCGCCCCCGACAGCGATGAGTCGCTCTCGACCGAACAACTCGATTGCATACAGATGCTCAGGATGAAGAAGGCTCGATTTCTCTCTGCGTACCTCACGAACCATCCAGATGTGTCGAAGATAAGCGTCCAGCGCGTGCCGCGCCTGCGCGCGTTGCCGCCAAACAAACGCGAAGTGGTTCATCAGAACAATGAACACCGACCAGATCAGGGCGAGCGCAACTTCCTCTATGTGCATGGACTCACCTTCTTGCCGCAGGCAACGGACCGCCGTCAAAGCACTCTAGGGGAAGCGGTTTCGTGGCGCCAGCGGTCTCGGCCGCCAGCTATTGTCAGACGACTCTGACAAGGTTTACCCGCGGTACGCGGTCTCCATCTGCATTGCGACAGTTCAGCTCGTATTCTGGGTATGGATCTTTCCGGCCAATCAACTCACCTGAAACTGGACTATGCGGCCGGAAAACTGGATGGCGCTGTGCAGTCAATGGGAATACTCGCACGCGGCGAGTGCCGTTCTGAACGTCATTGCGCTTGTCGCGCTCATTTGCGGCGTATCGGTTAAGTCATGAATCGATCGAGACAGCCTCTGAGGGGTCGGCAGTCCGGCCGCTACAACCCGTGGGGCGAGTGACTCAACGCATCGGCCACATAGCGCTTCAACTCGGGTGGTTCGGCGCCGATATGAAACGCCCGGC
>Ga0105237_10001164_pt1 | contig 35186 bp, 36 predicted proteins | sample KBSC24metaG_FD_81520 | JGI IMG/M metagenome (GOLD analysis project Ga0105237, IMG submission 81520) | Corn rhizosphere microbial communities from Kellogg Biological Station, Michigan, USA - KBS C2-4 metaG | ecosystem: Host-associated > Plants > Roots > Rhizosphere > Soil | place: Michigan, USA... | reverse complement strand
CCGCCATCGCCTTAGACCGGCGCGGCACGTCATCATCTGCCTGTCCAACCTCACCATCGGAGTGCGCGGCATGCTCGCCCACATCGTGGCCACCGTCGGGCACGCCCCGGTCTTTCTCACCCGCCCGCCTGGCACCCCAAGCCGCCGACGCCCTGGCCGCCGAACACGCCGAACGCGGTCGCAACCCCGTGCTGGTCCTCGACGAGGCCCACCTGCTCGACACCCGCCAACTCGAAGCGATCCGGCTGCGGACCAACCACGACTTGGACTCCGAATCACCGTTCGCCGCCGGGCGTTCCATCGTCGGGGAGAACGCCGCGCGCATCGCCATCAGCGAAACAGCAACAGACTGAACGAAACTCGCGCAATCTAGACCACTACCTCACCCCGACGACCATCCCGTCACCGAGACCACCACGGCCCCGCTCACCGCACCGGGCGGGGCCGTTTCTCATCACGGCGCCATCACCACCATCGGTGATGCCGACATGGTCACCGTTAGCGACGGCCAACACTGTTCTCGCTGCCGTAGGCGTGAGTAGCAGTCGGGTGCGCGGTCCCGCCACGGTTCGTCACCGAGCCTCCGCTCGCAATGCGCCGACGCCTGCACGCACAAGCGCCCCGGCCAACTACCTCCACGACCGTCTGCTCGGTATGCACGTCCGAATTCCCGCCGGTTCGCGCACCGTCGACCCTTGATCGGCACGCGGGACCGCCTGGGCGGGCCCGAGATTGGCATGGCAACACGGTTGAGGCTCTGCGCATGTCGCCTGTGCCGGTGGGAATTTCACCTGCTTCCGCGAGCCCATCAGGTGTGACTTGATACCGAGTTGACAGATCAAGTGGTGTGCGTCATAGTTTCTGAACGTATATCGGATGCGTCGTCCGATAATCGAACTCACACAAATGCAGTCGCAGGATCCCAGTTCCATTTCCCCGGCGGTTCGACGGCCACAGGCGCGTCGCGCCTCCCGGGTCAAGCTCAGCGGAGTTCAAAATTGACGAACGTTGATTCACAGGAAAACGTTGATTCACAGCAAACTTCGAAGGCGTCCCTGGGCGGCCGCCGGCTAGGCGTTCCCAGCGTCGTCGCGCAGGCCCTAGCGAATACTGCTCCGATAGACAGCGCACTGACCTTCATGCCCCTTGTCGTGGGGGTGGGTATGGGCACAGGGGCCGGGGGCGCCGCCCCGTTGTCGATGCTGTTGGCCGCCATAGCTACGTTCGGAATTGCCTGGACCCTGTCAAGATTCTCGCGGCACCTCGAGAACACCGGGTCGTCCTACGTGTTCATCAGTCGTTCCTTCGGCGACCGCGCCGGTACCGCCTTCGGGACGCTGAACTACGTTGCCGTCGTTTTTGGACCTCTCACACCCCTCATATTCGGCGGTTACGTGTCGGACGATCTGAGAACCCAATTCGGAATCGACATCCCTTGGTGGGTGATCAGCCTGGGCCTCGTAGCGGCGATCGGTGTGGCAGTCTCTTTCGGAGTCGAATTCTCCAGCCGAGCCATGCTTGCGCTGGCATCAGTAGGGATGCTAACGATCATCTCGTTCTCGATCCTTGTGATAGTTCAGGTACTCGGCCGCGGTGACGTGTCGGCGACAGCCCCCCTGCTGCCCAGTTCCTCGGGCAGCGGTTGGCTGGGAGTCTTCTGGGGCATGCTTTTCGGGCTTTCCATCTTCGGCGGATACGATTCGGCGCAGAATTTGTCCGAAGAGACGCGGGATCCAAAGCGCTCGATTCCCCGGGCGATGCTGATCACCGTGAGCCTCATGGCTGTCTATTACGTCGTCGTCGCGTACGCTCAGGTGGTTGGATTCGGCATGGATAGTGCAGCGATCGCCGACCACACCTTTCCGTTGCTGGCTTTGGCGGCACCCGGATCTTTCGGTGCATCGTGGCTCGTCCACTTGCTCACAATATTGCTCATGCTGGATGACTTCTCGCTGTGTGTGGCCGGCGCCGTGTACGGCAGCCGTGGCCTATTCGCCCTGGCGCGCGACGGTCGACTGCCGGCGGTCTTCACCATCGTCAGCCGAAAGCGCAATATTCCGGTAGTCGGTATGGCGCTACAGGTGGCCTGGATGGCCGTGCTGGTAGTGGTCGTGCATCTGACCGGAAGATTCCTCGCCCACGATGGCGTGCCTGAGTATCTACCGGTGTTCGTGTGGATCGGGAGCGCGCAGGGCCTAATCACGTCAATCATGTCGGCCACAATCTGTCTCGGCGCATTTGGCTGGCTCCGGCGCCGGGACAAGAACCCCGTCCTGTTGATCGTAGCCGCCAGCATCGGAGTTGTGGCCGCTGGTATAACCTTGATCGCCTCGATGTTACAAGCCTCGACGGGGACGTATCTCGCGCTGGCAGCCATCTCTGTGTTCCTCGTAATCTCGTTCGTGCAAAGCACAATTCTCCTTCGCCGTGGCAGATTTGCGCCTGCCGCCTTTCTAGAAGATGCCTAACGTAACGGGTGCGCCAGGGAGAAGGCCTACTCGCTGGGCCTTCAGCGCGATGGAAAGTGGCTCCGCATCTGGCGCATCGTCGGGGGGTGCGCCAACGTCTCGATATTCGACGCCGAGTCGAACGACGAATTGCACCAGCTACTTTCGCGGCTACAGTTGTTCCGCTACATGGACGTCGGAGTCACCCCGCTGGCCACGCACCCTCCGATATCGCCGTGCCGGACGCCTGGGGCCTTTGGTGGCCGAAGTCGACGTGCGTGCACCATCGGTACGACGGGATCGATCGGTCAAACAGCCGCTGCCCCAAGAAGAGGAGTGGGCGTGACAGTTGCAGGGCAGCTGCCGCGACTACTCCGTCGGGACGTTCTTTCCCGACACGGTGCGGGGCGAGGCGTGGCTCGCTGCCGTCGATCTTGCCAAGAGGATCTGCCGATCATGCCCGGTGATCGAGGATTGCCGAGACTTCGCCGTGCAGACCCAGGAGAGATGGGGCATGTGGGGTGCCCTGACACCTGCGGAGCCGTCAACTTGTCCCGGGAAATGCACGACGTGGTATCCCATCGGGTGAGCCTCATCGCCGTGCAAGCAGGCGCACTGCGGGTGACCGCCCCGAACGCGGCCACCGTTCAGACTGCCCGCACCATCAGGACATTGAGTGTGCAAACACTCGACGAGCTCCGCGACATGGTCGGAGTTCTCCGCTCTTCGGATGGCCAGGCGCCGGGTCTGACGCCGCAGCCGGGCATCGACGATGTGGAAGCACGCATAGCGGCATCGGGGATCGAGACCAAGGTCACTGTCCACTACCATAATTCGATCAAACCCTCAGCGGCAGTGCAGCGCACGATATATCGGACGGTTTAGGAGGGTCTGACGAATATCACCAAGCATGCCGCCGGCTCCACTGCGTCGTTGGATCTCGAGATTGACGCTCGGAGCATCACTCTTGTCCTCACCAATTCCAGGCCATCGCGTGCACCGGACCGGTTGCCAAGCGCTCGAAACGGACAACTGGGGTTGGGTGAACGGGCCGAGCTTCTTGGCGGGTCGATACGAACCGAGCACTTGGATGGTGGCGGTTATCGCCTTTCGCTCACACTGCCAGTTCATGTTTAAGGTGACCTGATCGACACCGGCTACCGGAAACCTCCAGAAGAACCGCCTCAGAGAGGCCGCAGCCGAATTGCTGCCGACGAGCGGCTGGCAGTCGCGGCCACCGCGCCAGGGTTGATCACGATCCCGCTGCACCCATGTGCACGGCGCGTTGGGCAGCCAGTCGGATCGGGGCATTGTCGGTGCCGTAGCCGTCGTAATGCCCTCGCCGCTCGACGAACTCGAAGAACACCGAACCCACCGTGCGGGTGTAGAAGTGCACGAACTCGCCGTCTGGACTGCGGTCGTACAGCAGGTTCAGCTCGCGCAGCTCCGCCACCGTCGCCGCGTCCACGCCGAAGCGGCCCGCGACGTAGTCGTAGTAGTTGTCCGGCACCGGCAGGAACTGGAGGCCCCGCGCACGCGCGGCGCGGGCCAGGCTCGCGACGTCACTGCAGGCGAATGCGACGTGCTGCGGTACCTCGGAGCCATCGAGGACGTGCGGGGCGACGTTGAGCGGCAGCCGAATCGAACCATCGGCGGTGCGCATGACTTGGCTGCGGACGAGCCCGGTCGGACCGGGGACCTCGGCGGGCGCGTCGGCTTCGAGTCCGAAGACGCTGGTAAGGAACAAGACTGCCTCGTCGGCCTGCTGCCATGGCTGCAGCAGGTTGACGTGATCGATTCCGCGCACCGGTGACTCGACGGGCACCATGCCGTCGTGGAACTCGGCGACCCAGCCCGGCGCCTGCCCTTGCGTGGCGGTGACCCAATACATTTCGGTGCCATCGGGGGCCACCACGCCCTGCAGTTCCTGTTCGCTTGCGTAGGTGCGGCGGTAGGCGTTGGGCGCCATCAGGTCGGCTGCCCGGTTCGAGGTCGCGGTCGCGTCGGGCACCGCGAAACCGATCGCCGACACGTGTGGCTCGACGTCGCGGGCCTGTTGTTCGTTGAGGACCACGCGGGCTTCGCCGGCCACCCAAAGGCTGACCGGTTTGGTGCGGTGCCGCCCGCTCGGCGTGAAGCCGAGTTGTTCCAAGAGGATCTCGACGCCGCTGGTGTCCTCGGCCTTGAGCTCGACGAAGTCGAAACCGTTGGGCGGCTTGGCCTCAGCGACCTCGCGCAACCTGCCGCTGACCAGCTGAGGTTGCAACGCGGCGACCTTGTCCTGCAACCACACCAGTGACCGCAAGGCGTGTACCGCGGTGCGGGTGGGGTCGGTCTGCCGGAACGTGTCGTTGAAGACCTCGAGGGAAAGCGGACCGTCGTAGCCGGTCGACAGGACGTGCGCGACGAACGTCGCCAGGTCGAAACTGCCCTCGCCAGGGAAGAGCCGATGGTGACGGCTCCAGGACAGTACGTCCATGGTGAGGGCGGGCGCGTCGGCGAGCTGCAGGTAGAAGATCTTCTCGCCGGGGATCTCCCGGATGGCCGCGGGGTCGTGCCCGCGCGACAGTACGTGGAAGCTGTCCAGGCACAGCCCCACGTGCGGGTGATTGGCCCGTTCGACGATCGCCCAGGAACGGCGGTAGTCGTCGACGAACCGGCCCCAGGCCAGCGCTTCGAAGGCGACCTTGATGTCGTATCTCGCCGCCAGGTCGCCAAGCCGGCGCAACTGGTCGGCGGATGCCTCGTCCGAGTCGACGGTCGCGGTCGCGACGTTGCTGCACACCAGGATGGTGCCGATGCCGAGTCGTCGGGCGGTGGTGAACGTCGCCTCCGCGCGACGAAGGTTCTCGGCGAACGTGTCCTCGTCGACGCCCTCGATGTCGCGCAGCGGCTGGTAGAGGTCCAGCGTCAAGCCAAGGCGCTGCGCGAGCGCGCGGATCTCCTCGGGGCTGTGGTCGCTGGCGATGACGTCGGGTTCGAAGATCTCGACGCCGTCGAATCCGGCGGCGGCACACGCATGGAGCTTCTCGGTGAGTGCTCCACTGATCGAAACGGTGGCGATGGACGTCAACACGAGCGCCCCCTTTCGAAAGGCAATGTACCGAATGGTTACTTAATCCGGAAGGTTGGCGCGAAATCCGCACGGACCCCACTAAGCTCGCCAAGGTGAGCAGCGTTCCGCGTCCCGAGCTCCAGCGCGACGCGGAACGGACCCGCGCCGAGCTGCTCGCCGTGGCCACCGAGGTGTTCGCCGAGTCGGGTTACTCGGGTGCGCGGGTCGACGAGATCGCCGAGCGCACCCGCACCACGAAGCGGATGATCTACTACTACTTCGGCGGCAAGGAACAGCTCTACATGGCGGTCCTTGAGAACGCCTACCGTGGTATCCGCGAGGCTGAGCAGCGACTACAGGTGGATCACATCGATCCGGTGGTGGCCATGCGCAGGCTGGCCGAGCTGACGTTCGATCACCATCTCGACCACCAGGCCTTCATCCGACTGGTCTCGATTGAGAACATTCATCGCGGCGAGTACATCGGGCGCCTGGACTCCCTGCGCACGCAGTCGCGGCCCGCGATCTCGGTGCTCGACGAGATCCTCGCCCGCGGACGCGAGAAGGGGGTCTTCCGCACCGACGTCGACGCCCTTGACGTCCACATCCTCATCAGCTCGTACTGCGTGTTCCACGTTGCCAACCGCTACACGTTCGGGTTCCTCTTCGATGTCGACTTCACCGAGGTCGGACAGCGCGCGCACCTGCGCCGAATGATCGGCGACGTGGTCGTCGGCTGGCTCACCACGCACTGAAGGGCGAACCAGCTCACACCAACCTCTTGACGAGACCTGGGCCACAGTGCTCTACTTCGAATGTACGTACTAGTTAGTACATTGCGAGGACGGTGCAGCGTGGTACACAGCCCCTACTTGGTCGGTCTGGTCGGACAGGGCGTCGGCCCGTCGTTGACGCCCGCCCTGCACATGGCGGAGGGTCGCGCGCACGGGCTCGACTACGTCTACCGAACGATCGACCTGAACGCCGTCGGCGTCGCGCCCCAACGGATCGGGGAGATCCTCGAGTGGGCGCGGACCCTCGGCTACGACGCGCTGAACGTCACACATCCGTGCAAGCAGCTGGTGATCCCACACCTCGACGATCTCGACGACGCCGCCGCGGCGCTCGGTGCGGTCAACACCGTGATCTTCGGCGACGACAGGGTGGTCGGCTACAACACCGATGCCCCCGGCTTCACCACGGGTTTCACAGAAGGGCTGCCGGGAGCCGACGTCACCAACGTGGTCCTGCTTGGCGCCGGGGGAGCGGGCGCCGCGGTCGGACACGCACTGCTGGACCTGGGTGTCGAACACCTCGCCGTGGTCGACGTGGACGTGGACCGCGCCACCGTGTTGGCGCGCGACCTTGCCTCCAGGCATTCGCACGCGCGCGTCGACGCATCCGCATTCGACAAGTTGTCGGTCCTGCTTCCCGGTAGCGACGGCGTCGTGCACTGCACCCCGACCGGAATGGCCGACCACCCCGGCATTCCCTTCGACGCAACACTTCTGCACCCCGGTCTGTGGGTCGCCGACATCGTCTATCGGCCAGTGAACACCGCCCTGTTGACGGCCGCCCGCGCGGCCGGTTGCCGCTCGCTCGACGGCGGTCACATGGCCGTACACCAGGCTTCCATCGCCTTCGAACTGATCACCGGGATCGCCCCGGACGCCGACCGCATGTCGCGGCACTTCCGCAGCCTCGCTGGGTGAACTCGACCCGTTTTTCGCAACTCCAACCCGCCGAATCCACGTCAGAAGGACACTAGGAGGAACCCATGAGCGTCACCGATAGCAATCCGCCCAACGGTGTGCCTGCAGGCACACCGGAACGGACGCCGAAGAAGGCCGCGCTCGCCAGTTTCATGGGCAGCGCCGTCGAGTACTACGACTTCTTCGTGTTCGGTTTCGTTGCCGCTCTGGTGTTTCCGAAGATCTTCTTCCCTGCGGGTGACGAGACCGTCGCGCTGGCACAGTCGTTCGCCACGCTCGGGGTCGCCTACGTCGCCAGGCCGGTCGGGGCGTTCGTGATCGGGCACTTCGGCGACCGGATCGGGCGCAGGAACGTGTTGATGTTCACGCTGCTCCTCATGGGCGCGTCGACGTTCGCGATCGGCTGTCTGCCGACGTACGCGACGGTCGGCGCGTTCGCACCCGTGCTCCTGGTGGCATGTCGTCTGCTGCAGGGCTTCTCGGCAGCAGGCGAGCAGGCCGGCGCCAGCTCCCTGACGTTGGAGCATTCGCCCGACGACCAGCGGGCATTCTTCACCTCCTGGACGCTGACCGGCACCCAGGGCGGGCTGATCCTCGCCTCGCTCGTCGTGATCCCGATCGTGGCGCTCCCCGACGAGTCGCTGTACTCCTGGGGCTGGCGGGTTCCGTTCTGGCTCAGCGCCGTCGTCGTGGTCGTCGCCTACTTCATCCGTCGCCGACTCGACGAGACGCCCGAGTTCGAGGAGGCCAAGGCCACGGGAACCATCGCCAGGATGCCGCTGATGCCGTTGCTGCGCAACCACTGGCGTGATGTGATCCGTGTCGTCTTCTGCGCCTTCATCGCCGCGGTCTCCACGGTGTTCGCCAATCTCGCCATCGCCTACGGCAAGAAGATGGGCCTCGACTCGGACGAGACGCTGTGGCTCGTCGTGGTCGCGAACCTGGTGGCACTGGGTACCCAGCCGATGTTCGGCAAGCTCGCCGACCGGATCGGCCGCAAGCCGGTGTACATCTACGGCGCGCTGTCGTCGGCGGCCCTGATGCCCCTGTACCTGCTGTCGATGACCAGTGGCAACGACCTTCTGATGTTCGCGTTGGCAATCGCCACGTTCTCGTTCGGATACGCCGCCGCCAACGCCGTCTGGCCGTCCTTCTACGGCGAGATGTTCTCCACCCGAGTGCGCTTCTCCGGTTTGGCGATTGGGACGCAGCTGGGGTTCCTCGTTGCGGGCTTCGCGCCCGCGATCGTCACCGCGCTCGGTGGCGTGAAGGAAGGCGGCTGGGTCGTGATCAGCATCTTCACCGCCGTCGTCTGTGTCATCGCGACGCTCTCGGCGCTCACGGCGAAGGAGACCAAGGACGTGCCAACCGCAGAGCTGGGCGGCGAGACGCCCAACCCCGCGCGGGTACTCGTCGATCGCTGAACGAGTACTGAGATGGCGCCCTGCACGTCACAGCAAGCGGCCGATGCCGCGGGCGGCGACCTGCAGGGCGCCGAGCAGTCTTTGGCGGTCGCGTTTCAGCGTTGGCACCACGACGCCGATCGCGGCCACCACGGCGTCGTCGGACATTCGCACCACCGGTACGGCCAGCGAGCAGGCGCCAAGCGACATCTCCTCCGTCGTCGTGGCGACGCCGTCCCGCCGGACCCGTTCGAGTTGCGCCGACAACACCGACGGATTGACGACGGTGTACGGGGTGATCCGCACCAGCGTGGCAAACACTCTCTCGACTACGTCCGCGGGTGCATGGGCCAGCAGCACCTTGCCGACTCCCGTGCAGTGCATGGGGAGGCGGCTGCCCACCGTGCTGACGATGGGCACCGACGCTCGGCCCATCATGCGTTCGACGTACAGCACCTGGTCGTCGTCGCGTATCGCGAGGTGCACGGTGGCCATGGTCGCGGCGTACACGTCGTGCAGAAAGGGTTCGGCCACTTGGCGCAGTCTGCCCTCGACCGGAGCCAGCAGTCCGGCGCTCCAGATCAGCCGGCCGACCACGAATCGCCCGTCGGGGCGGCGGGCCAGGGCCCCATTCGCAACCAGATCGGCGGTGAGGCGATGCGCCGTGGCGATCGGCAGGCCCGCGCGCTCGGCCAGGTCGGACAGCGTCAGGCTGCGATGCCGTTCGTCGAAGGCCCTCACGATGTCCAGCAAACGCGATGCCACGGTGACGCCCGGGGCGGACGAGTTTCCGGCCACGCCACCACCCTTTCCGCTGAGCGGAAGTCTAGCCTTTCTCGCCGGATCGAGGAGTCGATAACGTGCACAGCATGACAGCAACCGTGGACACCAACCCCGACGCCGCGGCCGCCAGCCAGGCGTCGGTCAGCGCCGAGATCGGTGCGATCGAATCCGCCTACCAGCGTGCGGGTTTCGAGGAGACGCAGCCGCGACTGGACTATCCGCCCTACCGCAGCAGCCTGCTGCGCCACCCCACCAAGGAACTCGTGCACGCCGATCCGGAGGGGGTCGAACTGTGGACGCCGTGCTTCTCCGAGCGCGACGTGCATCCGCTCGAGGCGGACCTCACCATTCAGCACGGCGGCGCGCCGATCGGCGAGCGCATGGTGGTGACGGGCCGTGTCGTCGACGGCGACGGTCGCCCGGTGCGGCGTCAACTGGTCGAGATCTGGCAGGCCAACGCGGGCGGACGGTACGTGCACAAGCGTGACCAGCATCCGTCGCCGATCGACCCCAACTTCACGGGCGTGGGCAGGTGCCTGACCGACGATCACGGCAACTACCGCTTCACCACCATCAAGCCCGGCCCGTACCCGTGGAAGAACCACCGCAACGCGTGGCGGCCTGCGCACATCCACTTCTCGTTGTTCGGAACGGAATTCACGCAGCGGATGGTCACGCAGATGTACTTCCCTGGCGATCCGCTGTTCCCGCTCGACCCGATCTACCAGTCGATCACCGATCAGAAGGCGCGCGACCGGCTCGTCGCCGCCTACGACCACGACGTCACCACCCACGAGTGGGCCACCGGGTACCGATGGGACATCGTGCTGACGGGCGCGACCCGCACCCCTACCGAGTCGCAAGACCAAGGAGCGCAACACCAATGAGCACGCTGCTGACGGCCACCCCTGGACAGACCATCGGCCCGTTCTACGGCTACGCGCTGCCGTTCGAGCACGGAAACCAGCTCGTCCCCCCGGGCGCACCGGGCGCGGTGCGACTGACAGGGGTCGTCGCAGACGGCGACGGACATCCCGTTCCCGATGCGCTGCTGGAGATCTGGCAGGCCGACGCCGACGGTAGGGTTCCGACCGCCGCAGGCTCACTGCACCGCGACGGGTGGACCTTCACCGGCTGGGGCCGCGCCAGCACCGACGACTCCGGTCACTACTCCTTCACCACCGTCACGCCAGGACCGACAACGCCGGGCGGGGCAGCGTTCATCATGATCACGGTGTTCGCGAGGGGTCTATTGAACCGGGTCTTCACCCGCGCCTACGTACCATCCGCAGCGCTGGCCGCCGATCCTCTACTGGCGTCACTGCCGGCCGAACGTCGCAGCACCCTGATCGCCACCACCGACGAACACGGGCTGCGGTTCGACATTCAACTGCAAAGCAGCGCAACAAAACCCGAAACCGTATTCCTGCGCTACCCGGGGCATCGGCGATGACGGATCTGTTCTGGCCAGGCGATCAGCTGGCGGGCACCTTGATGAGCGACGCGGCCTTCCTCGACGCGCTGGTAGCCGTCGAGCAGGCCTGGCTGGACGCCCTCGTCGCCGCGGGCGTCGCCCCACCGCAGGCTGCGGCCGACTTGGTGGGCTACCTCACCGACGGTGATCTAGAACCCGTCGCCTGCGGGGCCGACGCCGACGGCAACCCCGTCACGGGGCTCGTCGCGCTGCTGCGGACACGCACCCCTGAGCCGACCGCACGCTGGCTGCACCGCGGCCTTACCAGCCAAGACGTCGTCGACACCGCACTCGTGCTGTGCGTCCGCGACGTCCTCGACCGGATCGGCGACGAGTTCGGCATCCAGGTCGTGGCACTGTCGGAACTCACCGAGACGTACCGCGACACCAGGACACTCGCCCGCACCCTCACCCAGGCCGCACTGCCAAGCACCCTCGGCGTCAAGTTCGCCCGCTGGCTGACCGGCCTGCTCGACGCCGCCGAGCCGCTGGCCGGACTGCGCACGTCCCTACCCGTCCAGATCGGCGGCGCCGTCGGAACCCTCGCTGCATCAACCGAATTGGCAGGATCCGTCGACGGTGCGATCGCGATGGGCAACGCCGCAGCTGTCGCGCTGCAACTCGCGCCCGCGCCGCCATGGCACACCACCCGCTCGACCGTCACCGGGATCGGCGACCTGCTGGTCACCTGTTGCGACGCGTGGGGCCACGTCGCGGCCGACGTCGCGACAGGAAGCCGCACCGAGATCGGCGAGCTGGCGGAGGGCACTGGCGGCGGATCGTCGACCATGCCGCACAAGGCAAATCCGGTGCGCTCGGTGCTGATTCGGCGCGCCGCGATCACCGCAGGCCCGCTGGCCGCCACCCTGCACACCGCATCGGCGCTGGGCGTCGACGAACGCTCCGACGGGGCCTGGCACGCCGAATGGGCGACGCTGCGCACGCTGGCCCGGCAGACCGTCGTCGCCGCCGCGCACGCCTCGGAACTCCTCTCCGGACTACGCGTCGACACCGCCCGCGTCGCGGCCAACCTGGCCGCCACACGAGAGCTGGATTCCGAGCAGCGCGCAATGGTCGAATTGACCGGGCGTACGGCACTTCCCGACTACCTCGGCGCTGCAGGCCATCTCGTCGACGCCACGCTCGAGCGGGCCCGCCGCTTCGCGAAGGACATGACATGAACGCACAGCTGGCGTACGTCGACTTCGGCGGACCAGAGGGCGGCCCAGTGCTTCTCGTCGGACCATCGCTCGGCACGTCGGCGGCGACGCTGTGGAGCGACGTCGCCGACCGGCTGACCGATCGGGTGCGGGTCGTCGGCTGGGAACTGCCAGGCCACGGCGCCGGCGGGACAGCGGAGCCGTTCACCGTCGCCGACCTCGCCGCGGGCGTGCTGCGGCTGGCCGACGGGTTGGGTGCCGAGACATTCCACTACGCAGGCGATTCCGTCGGCGGCTGCGTGGGTCTGCAACTACTGCTCGACGCAGCCCAACGCGTCGATTCGGCCACCGTACTGTGCACGGGCGCGGTCGTTGGCACGCCGGATGGCTGGCGCGACCGCGCGGCGACCGTGCGGGCAGGCGGCACGGAGGCCGTGCTGGCGGGGTCCGCACAGCGATGGTTCGCTCCTGGATTCGCGCAACGGCGGCCGGGTGTGAGCGCGGCGTTGTTGGACGTGCTGCGTCACGCCGACGCCGAGTCGTACGCGCAGACCTGTGAGGCGCTTGCCGGGTTCGACGTCACGGAACGGCTGGCCGACATCGTCACTCCCGTCCTGGCCGTCGCGGGTGCCGACGATCTACCCACTCCGCCGGAATCGCTGCAGCGCATCGCATCAGGGGTCAAGGATGGCAGGCTCGTCGTGCTCGACGACGTCGGCCACCTCGCCCCGGCAGAGGCGCCGGACCGCGTCGCCAGACTGATCGCGGAACACGTCGGGGTGTCGGCCCGGCCGGTCACCAACGCCGACGTCTACGCCGCGGGCATGACCGTGCGCCGCGAGGTGCTTGGCGACGCGCACGTCGACCGGGCGGTGGCCGCGACGACGGACTTGACCGCCGACTTCCAGCAGATGATCACCGAGTACGCCTGGGGCGGCATCTGGACGCGCCCAGGCCTCGACCGTCGCAGCCGCTCGCTGATCACGCTCACCGCGCTGGTGGCGCGCGGTCACCACGAGGAGCTCGCCATGCACCTGCGGGCGGCGCGCCGCAACGGTCTGACGAACGACGAGATCAAGGAACTGCTGATGCAGACCGCCATCTACTGCGGGGTGCCGGACGCCAACACGGCGTTCCGCATCGCCGCCAAGGTGCTTGCCCAGTACGACGACGGGGGAGCACAGACGGTGTGATCAGGTGAGGGTGCGTTGGTAGCGGCGCATCCCTGCGATCCACCGCTCGTAGTCGGCACCCTTGTGCCGGTACATGTCGAGCACGGCCGGATGGGGCAGTACCACGAAGCGGTCCTCGCGGACGGCGTCGACGGTCAGTTCGGCCACCCGGTCGGGCCCGATCACCTCGCCGGCGTTGACGACGGCGGCGGCCCCGACCCGCATCGCAGGGTCGGCCGAGTCGGAGATGTTCTTGAGCAGCGGGGTGTCGACGCCCATCGGGCAGACGCACGTGACGCCGATGCCGTTGTCGCCGTAGGTGATCGACAGCCACTCCGCGAATCCGACTGCGGCGTGCTTGGTCACCGCGTAGCCGGCTGCGCCGATCTGGGTGAGCAGCCCCGCGGCCGAGGCGACGGTGACGAAGTGCCCGCGGCCGCGGTCGAGCCATTCGGGCACGAGCGCCTTGGCCGCCCGGATGTGCCCGCGTACGTTGACGTCGATGATGCGGTCCCAGTCGACCTCGTCGTCACCAAGCCCCGGCGGTCCGATGATGCCCGCGTTGGCCACGTAGACGTCGACCGGTCCGAATTCGTCACGCGCCGAGGCGATCAGCGCAGCTACGCCGTCGGTCGAGCCGGCGTCGGCCCGCACGCCAACGGCCGCGGCACCCGCAGCGCGGATCAGCTCGGCGGTCTGCCGAACACCCGCCTCGTCGATGTCGCCGGCCACCACGGATGCGCCCGCCGCGGCCAATGCGACGGCAAGCGCACGCCCGATTCCCGAGCCGGCCCCAGTGACGACGGCGACGGTGCCCTCTATCTGCATGGGGCCATTCTTACCGTGCGCGGCTGGCTAGCCGAACTGAACTCCCTGGGCCAGCGGCAGCTCGGAGGAGTAGTTGACGGTATTGGTGGCGCGGCGCATGTAGGCCTTCCACGAATCCGATCCCGACTCGCGGCCGCCGCCGGTCTGCTTCTCGCCGCCGAACGCGCCGCCGATCTCGGCGCCCGACGTGCCGATGTTGACGTTGGCGATGCCGCAGTCCGACCCGTCGGCGGCCATGAAGCGCTCCGCCTCACGCATGTCGGTGGTGAAGATCGCCGACGAAAGTCCCTGCGGCACCGCGTTGTTCAGCGCGATCGCCTCGTCGATGTCGTCGTAGGTGAGCACGTAGAGAATGGGTGCGAAGGTCTCGTCGTGCACCACGGCTGTCTGTGACGGCATCCGCACCACTGCGGGCGCGACGTAGTACGAGCCCTCGCCGAGGTCGCGACGCTCACCGCCGGTCACCTCGCCGCCGTCGGTCTTGGCCTGTTCGAGAGCGCCGACCATGTCGCGGTACGAGCGCTCGTGGATGAGCGGGCCGACCAGCGTGCCGTCGGCAGACGGGTCACCGACCGACAGCGTGCGGTACGCCGCCGTGATCCGCTCGACGAGGGTGTCGACCACCGACCGGTGCGCGATGACGCGGCGCATGGTGGTGCAGCGTTGCCCTGCCGTGCCTGCCGCCGAGAACACGATGCCGCGCACCGCGAGGTCGAGGTCGGCGGAGGGGGTGACGATGGCCGCGTTGTTGCCGCCCAGTTCGAGCAGCGCCTTGCCGAAGCGCTGTGCCACCCGCGGACCGACCTGCTGGCCCATCCGCACCGAGCCGGTCGCCGATACCAGCGCGACACGGGGATCGTCGACCAGCTGCTCGCCGATCTCCCGGCCACCCTGCACCAGCCTGCATAGGGAACCCACGGCTCCAACATCGATGGCGGCACGCTCGATGAGCGCCTGGCACGCGACCGCCGTCAGCGGCGTCAGCTCGGAGGGCTTCCACACCACGGTGTCACCGCAGACCAGCGCGATGGCGGTGTTCCACGCCCATACCGCGACCGGGAAGTTGAACGCGGTGATGACGCCGACCACGCCGAGCGGATGCCACGTCTCCATCAGCCGGTGACCGGGCCGCTCGGAGGCGATGGTCTTGCCGTAGAGCTGACGCGAAAGGCCGACGGCGAACTGGCAGATGTCGATCATCTCCTGCACCTCACCGAGGGCCTCGGAGGTGATCTTGCCCGCCTCGACGCTGACGAGCGTCGCCAGATCGGCCTTGTGCTCGACCAGCAGCTCACCGAGCCGGGCCACCAGCGCGCCGCGCACCGGCGCCGGGGTGGTCCGCCAGGTGGCGAAGGCCGCTGCCGCGTCGGCGATCGCTGCGTCGGTCTGCTCGGTGGTGGTCTCTGCGATGCTGAACAGCACGTCACCGGTGATCGGGGTGCTGGCAGGCACGCCGAGTGCGCCGGGCGCACCCAGCTCGGTGTGTGCGCCGATGGCCTGTAGTGCGGTGCGCACCCGGGCACGGAGGTCGTCTGCGGAGGGCAGCGCGGTGGTCGGAGTCTGCACGGTGGTCATGAAGCCGCCTTTTCGTAGAGGTCGTAGGGGTCGTGGACGTGATGGCCGATGGAGCCTGCCATCCAGTCAAGGCTGTAGTGGGATTCGTCGGGTGCGACGACGACAGCGCCGTCGGTGTCCAGGTTGGACCGGAAGATGCCTGCCGCGGAGGCGGGCAGGAAGTCTTCGTAGACAACGGGTTTCGTCGGGTCGCCGCCGCGGTAGTAGGCCAGGCCCGATGCGGCGAGTTCGGCGTCGGTGCTCGGGAAGTATTGCCCCCAGGTCGACGCGGGATCTTGGTTCACCCCCCGGTCGCTTCGCTCCTGCCCCAGGATGGCACTCATCGCCGCGTCGTACTGCGCGCGTCCCTCACGCGTCAGCGCGACGCCGCGGGCCTCGACCTCGCCGAACCGAACCCGCAGGCTGCCCTGTGTGACGGTGCCCTCGGAATCACGGAACCAGCGGGGCTCACCCAACGCCCGAAACGACGTCTGGCGCAACAGCACGTCGGGCCCGTCCCATCGGGGTGGCCCCTCGATCTTGCCGTTCATGACGATGCCCTTGGCGGCCATGCGCTCATACAGCGCGTCGATGTCGATGACTCGGGGGGTGAGGTGATTGATGTGGGTGGACCGCACGCCCGCGATGTCGGCCGCGACCGCGGACACCTGCGACAGCTCGGTGTACCAGCCCGTGTCGATGGGTTCGCGGGACAACTCGAACGCGGCCGTCGCGCGTGCGACGAAGTCGTCGGCTTCGGTGGCGGGGGCACCCCCTGCCGAGGCGATGCGGCGTGCGTCGGCGATGAGCGCGGGATCGAAGAGCTGCCGGTCACCGACGAACCGCTCCACCCTGGACCGCAGATCGCCTGGAAAGAACCGGTGGTCGGCGGTGGCCAGCATCGAGGTGAAGACCCGGAACGGGTTGTGGGCCAACTCGTCCGCGTCGATCGGCCGGAACGCCGTCGACACCACGGGGACCGGCGAGGCGGCCTCGCGCAGGTCGTAGTAGCCGACCGGGTACATGCCGAATGCGGAGAACAGGTCGGCGACCTCGGCGAGTTCGCGAATGCTGCCCACCCGGATGGCGCCGTGACGTTCGGCGGTGACCCTGCTCAGTGAGCCCAGCCGCTCGTCGCCGGAGTGCTCGCGGTTGACGGCCGTGGCGACGTCCACCAGCGAGGTGTAGGCGGGCACCTCGGCGCCGTACATGCGCGATAGTGCGGCGGCGAATCCGGCCCGCAAGCGCCAGGTTTCCGTGAAAGTGGTGTGTGCGCTCATTCGGCGTCCCTAGCCGCGAAGTAGCTGCGATAGTCTCCGCCAATGACCGAAGCCGGCGAAGAGCTCGATGACATCGACCGGATCCTGGCACGTGAGCTGGTCGCCGACGGGCGGGCCACACTGGCCCACCTTGCGGTCAGCGCGGGCCTTTCGGTGTCGGCCGTGCAGTCGCGCGTGCGCAGGCTCGAGTCCCGCGGCGTGGTGACCGGGTACCGGGCCACGATCGATCCCGAGGCAGTCGGGAACATGCTGTCGGCGTTCGTCGCCATCACCCCTCTCGATCCGTCTCAACCCGATGATGCGCCCAAGCGACTCGAACACATCGAGGCCATCGAGTCGTGTCACTCGGTGGCAGGCGAGGAAAGCTACGTGCTCCTGGTACGCGTCCGGTCGTCGCGCGCGCTGGAAGACCTGCTGCAACAGATCCGCACGGCGGCGAACGTCCGCACCCGAAGCACCATAATCTTACAGACTTTTTACGAAGGACGCGATTCCATACCGTAGATAATCCTGCTAGCCCTAGCAGGGACCGTAAAAAATACGTTAAGATGGCGGCATGACCGCTGTTCTCTCGCCGCGCGCCCAGCGTGAACTGGCCATCGATCCCGCCAACGTCCGCGAGGTGCTGAACCGCAGCATCCTGGCCGACGGCCTGGACTTCGTCCTCGACGTCGAACGCTCGGCGGGCTCCTACCTCGTCGACGCCCGCACCGGCGAGCGCTACCTGGACATGTTCACGTTCTTCGCATCATCCGCGCTGGGCATGAACCACCCGGCACTCGCAGGCGACGAGGCCTTCCGCGCCGAACTCGCCGCCGCCGCGGTCAACAAGCCGAGCAACTCCGACGTCTACAGCGTGCCGATGGCCCGCTTCGTCGATGCCTTCGCGCGGGTCCTCGGCGACCCGGCGTTGCCGCACCTCTTCTTCGTCGACGGCGGCGCCCTCGCCGTCGAGAACGCGCTCAAGGTCGCCTTCGACTGGAAGAGCCGGCTCAACGAATCGCGCGGGATTGACGCCGAGCTCGGCACCAAGGTCCTGCACCTGCGCGGTGCGTTCCACGGCCGCAGCGGCTACACGCTGTCGTTGACCAACACCGACCCCAACAAGGTGGCCCGGTTCCCCAAGTTCGACTGGCCGCGCATCGACGCGCCCTACCTTCGGGCCGGGGGCGATATGGACGCGCTGGAGGCCGAGTCGCTGCGCCAGGCGCGGGCCGCCTTCGAGGCGAACCCGAACGACATCGCGTGCTTCCTGGCCGAGCCCATTCAGGGTGAGGGCGGCGACCGGCACTTCCGGCCGCAGTTCTTCGCCGCGATGCGTGAGCTGTGCGACGAGTTCGACGCACTGCTGATCTTCGACGAGGTGCAGACCGGCTGCGGCATGACCGGAACCGCTTGGGCCTTCCAGCAATTGGGTGTCATGCCCGACGTGGTGGCCTTCGGGAAGAAGACCCAGGTGTGCGGTGTCATGGCCGGAGGCCGCGTGGACGAGGTCGCCGACAACGTCTTCGCCGTCAGCTCGCGCATCAACTCCACGTGGGGCGGCAACCTCACCGACATGGTGCGGTCCCGGCGGATCCTCGAGACCATCGAGGCCGACGGCCTGCTCGCCAACGCCTCAAAGGCGGGCCGCTACCTGCTGGACCGGCTCGAAGAGTTGGCCGCCGAGTTCCCGGGTCTGGTGCTCGATCCCCGTGGCCGTGGACTCATGTGCGCATTCAGCATGCCGAAGGCGGCGCTGCGCGACGATCTGATCTCGCGGCTGTGGGACCGGAAGGTGATCATGCTGGCCAGCGGACCGGACAGCGTGCGCTTCCGGCCCGCGCTCACCGTGTCGCGCGACGAGATCGACGCTGCGGTCGACGCGGTGCGCGCCGTGCTGACCGAGATGCCTATCTGACGCCGTCTGGCGTGACGAGTCGGCGGATCGTCGCCCCCAGCCGGGTGAGCTCGTCGCCGCCGACGAGGACACAGCCGTGCAACTCGGCGAGTTTGCGTGCGGCGGGGGTGAAGTCGTGATTCGTCACGACCATCGTCTGGGTGCAGTCCTGCATGGGCGCGCCAGCCACCACCTCCTGCACGGCACCCGCGCCGACAGGGCGGGACTGTCGTTTGCATTGAATGGCAAGCCGATCCGGTCTGCGCCCGACGATGAGGTCGACGCCCCAGTCGCCGGTCAGCGGCGTCATGATGACCGGGGCGCCGGTCTTGCGGGCGATCCTCGCGACGTGATCCTCGAAGTCGGTGCCCGACATCTCCGAGAGCGTCCCCGTGGGGTCCTCGCCGGGAGCGGGTGTGGCGGCGCCGCGCAGGACGCCCACCAGGAACGCCGGGGCCGCGGACGCCAGCACGCCGATCGCGATGCTCCACGGTAGGCCAAGACCACTCAGGTAGGCGGTGAGTCCCGCAGCGACGCCGAGGATTCCGTAGAGCTTCCACACGGTGTGAACCCTAGGCGGCAGTACCGACAGGCTCCTCACCCCGCCCCCGCCGAAAGTACGGTTGTTTCCGGGGTTACTCGACGTTTGCGTTACTGCAGTGCGCGCCACACCCGCGCAGGTGTCATCGGCAGCTGATGCAATCGCGCACCGCACGCGCGGGCGATGGCGTTGGCCAGCGCGGGTGCAACCGGGTTGTATGGCGACTCGCTCATCGACTTCGCCCCGAGCGGCCCCAGCACGTCGTAGGTATCTGCGAAGTAGACCTCTGTCACCGGTACGTCTGCCAGCTGCGGAATGTGGTAGTTGCGAAGGTCTTTCGTGATCACCTCGCCGCTGGGGCTCACGCGCATCTCTTCGTACAGCGCCGAGCCGATACCCTGCGCCACGCCACCCTCGACCTGCCCACGGCACTGCTCGGGGTTCATCACCACGCCGGCGTCGGCGGCCTGTACCGACTGCAGAATCGTCACCTCGCCGGTCTCGACGTTGACCGCCACCCGGAACGCGTGCACGTTGAAGGCCACCGACCGTGGGGTGCCGTCGTGGCGGCCCGTGCCCACCAGCGGTGCGGTGCTGCCCTTCGCGATCTGATCGAGCAGATCCCGACACGCCGCCCGCACCGCGAGCCCCGCCACCACGATGCCCGCCGATCCGAACGCGCCCGTGTCATAACCCGTTGCATCGGTATCGGATTGGCGCAAGCGCACCTTGTCGACCGTGGTGTTCAATGCCGCCGCGACCAGTTGGGCGTGCACGGTCGAGGTGCCGTTGCCGAACTCCGCCGTGCCGACCGACAGGGTGTACTGACCGTCCGCATCCGCCGAGACCGACGCCTCCGCGAAGTGACCGCGCGGCGGAATGGTCGCGATCATCGCGATCGCCATGCCCTCACCGACCCGCCACTGCGGGCTGTCGGGTGCCGCCACCCCGTTGCCCCTCGAAAGCGCTTGCTGAGCAAGGTCCAGGCACTGATCCAGCCCGTAGCTGCCGAACGACAGGTCGTCGTCGGCGACATGCGAATCGGTGAACGCGTCACCTGGCACCACGACGTTGCGGCGCCGCAGATCGAACGGGTCGATGCCGAGCCGTTCCGCCAGCTCGTCCAGCGCGGACTCCACCGCCAAGATGATCTGCCCGAGCCCGTACCCGCGGAACGCGCCCGACGGAATGTTGTTGGTGTACACCGCTTGGGCGTCGACGCGCTTGTTCGCGCAGCGGTATACCGCGATCGACTCGCTGCACCCGTGAAACATCACGCCAGGACTGTGATTTCCATACGCGCCCGCATCAAGCAGCACGTCCACTGCCAGTGCGGTCAGCACCCCGTCCGGTCCCGCGGCCACGATGGCATCGACCCGGAACGGGTGACGGCAGGGGGCCGCGACGAACTCGTCGGTCCTGCTGAACTCGTAGCGCACCGGCCTGCCGAGCCGCAGTACGGCCAGCGCGACGACGTCCTCGGTCAACATCTCCTGCTTGCCGCCGAAGCCCCCACCCACCCGCTTGGTGAACACGTGGACCTGCGAGCGGTCGAGCCCGAACACGTGGCACAACTCGTCGCGGACCAGGAATGGCACCTGCGAGCTGGTTCGAATCACCAAGCGGCCGTGCTCGTCCCGCCATCCGGTGCTGCCGTGGGTCTCCAGGTGTGCGTGCTGAACGCGCTGCGTCGTCCAGCGGCCGCTGACCACCGCGCCACCGTCGGCCTCGGCGGCCGCCACCCCTGCGGCGACGTCGCCGACCCCGCCGTGTAGCTCGGCGACGACGTTGTGGGACGCGTCGGCGATGCGGACGTCAGGGCCCTTGTCGCCGTGTACCAGTGGCGCGCCAGGAGACCGTGCGGTCTCCGGGTCGAACACCGCTGGCAGCTCCTGGTACTCGACGGCGATTGCGCGGCAAGCGTTCTCCGCGGTGGCTGTGGTGTCGGCGACGACGGCGGCCACCCGCTGCCCGACGAACCGCACGACGTCGTCGAACACGTAGGTGTCATCGGGGTCGTCGAGGCGGTTCTCGTGCCTGGCCGTGGAGAACGCCACCGCCGGACTGTCGCGATGGGTGAGGACCAGCTGTACGCCGGGAATCCGTTCGGCCGCCGAGGTGTCGATCGAGACGATACTGGCGTGGGGGAGCGGGCTGCGCAGCACGGCCATGTGCAACAGGCCCTCCGGCAGGTGGTCCATGGTGTACTGCTCGGTCCCGGTGGCGACGCGAACACCTGCAGGAGCGCCGATGGAGCGGCCGGCATCCGATGTCCCGCCGGACTTCTCGGTGTTGGCCCGCCCGGCAAGCGCGTCGGTGATGGACCGGTACCCCGTGCACCGGCACAGGTTGCCCTTCAACTGCTGCGGCAGATCGGTGAGTTGCTCCTCGGACAGCGTCGATGCGGTGGTGACCATGCCCGCGGTGCAGAAGCCGCATTGGAAGCCCGCCGCCTCGACGAACCTGCGCTGCATCGGATGCATGTCGTCGGGGGTCCCGAGTCCCGCCACGGTGGTGACCGTGTGACCGGCTGCCCGGAACGCCGGGAACACGCAAGAGTGCACGGCGGAGCCGTCGACGAGCACCGAACACGCGCCGCAGTCGCCGGCGTCGCAGCCCTTCTTCACCTCGAGGTGGCCGTGTTCGCGCAGGAACGTGCGCAGGCATTGGCCCGGCCACGGATCGTCCTGCAGTGCTTCGCCGTTCACGATGATCGTCATGACAGCTCCGCCCGCACCTGCTCGGCGAGCAGCAGGGTCATGGCCCTTCGCCAGTCGGGGTCGCCGTGCGGATCGTCGGTCCACGCCTCGGCGGGGATGGTGTCGCGGGCTGCCACGAGGTCGTCGTGGCTGGGGACGGACGCGAACTCGAACACGAACGGGCGCACGGTGGCCGCCGTCACCGACAACACGAAACGGCCCCCGTCGGCGGCGACGTCGCGGCGGCCGATCACCACGACACCGGACCTGCCGAGCGGCGACGGCGCGATCTTGCGGAACGCCGTGTGCGCCCGCAGCGCCGTGGCAGGCAGGTGTACCGACCGCAGCACGTCGCCGACGGCCAGCACGTTCGCCGAGCTGCCCGTGACGAAATCCGTTACCGGCAGCCGGTAGTCGGCATCGTCGGCCCGCCACACCACCAGTTCTCCGCCGAGGGCGGAGACCAGCGAGATCATTGCGCCCGCAGGAAACGACAGGCAGATGTTGCCGCCGACGGTGGCGGTGCTCCAGATCTTGTACGACGCCAGCAGCGCCGTGCAGCACTGATGCAGCAGGGGGGCGGCCCGCCACTCCGGTCGGCTGGCCGCCAGACCGGTCGACAGCTTGGAGAGCTCGGCCAGGGTGCAGGTCGCGCTCAGCTCGATCCCATTGTCGCCCACGGTGATCGGTGGCCAGCCAAGATCCGTGATGTCCACCAGACGGCGGAGATGGGTTTGCGGTTCGGAGAACAGCCACGTGCCGCCTGCCAGGACGGCGTCGCCGGGGCCCAGCGGCCATAGGTCGTCGCGACGGCTTGGGGTGACGACCGCCTCGACGGTGTTGAGGTCCACTGATCGAAGGTAGTCAAGGGCCGCCGTCACCGCATGTCCGACGCGGCCACGAGGCCAAGTGCAACCAGAGGGTTGCGCGTCGAGAACTGATGTGCAATTCTGAAGTTGCACATCAAATCCAACCCTGGAGGCACCCGTGACCACGCTCGACATCACCCGCAGCATCGACATCAACGCGCCAGTCGAGAAGGTGTGGGCAGCGATCACCGAGCCCGACCTGATCGCCCAGTGGTTCGGCGACACCTGCGAATTCGACCCGACACCTGGCAGCACGGGCACGTTCGGCTGGAAGGAACATGGCACGGTCCGCGTCGTCGTCGAGCATGCCGACCGGCCCAAGACGCTCATCTACCGGTGGGCGAGGGGATTCGACGTCGACCCCGTTCCCGGCAACTCGACGGTCGTGCGGTTCGACCTCGCCGAATCCGCGGGCGGGACGCGGCTCACGCTGGTCGAGTCGGGATTCGAAGAGCTCGCCGACCCCCAGGGCGCGCACGACGACAACACCGGCGGCTGGAAGGCCGAGCTCGGCGAACTCGTGGAGTTCCTGGAATCCCGGTGACCGACGACGCAGGGACGATGCCAGCCGTGCTGTCGGTGCTCGCCGACGAGACGCGCTGGCGCATCCTGTCCGAGATCGGCACGGCGGACCTGTCTGCCAGCGCGTTGGCCGGTCGGCTGCCCGTCAGCCGACAGGCCATCGCCAAACACCTGGCCGTTCTCGCCGAGGCTGGGTTGGTGGAATCCGTCCGTGCTGGGCGGGAGATTAGGTACCGCGCGCTTGGTGCGCGCCTGAGCGCGCTGGCAAATGATCTGGAAGCGATCGGCCGGCGCTGGGATCGGCGTCTCGAGGCCATCAAGCGCATCGCCGAATCGGAGGATTGAGGGCTAATCTCTTCGTCATGACGGACGAACTCGCCGACTTCGAGGGGCGAGTTCCCGATGGGAACGCCGAGCTACCGCCGGTCGAGTACGCGCTAGCCGGCGGTGCACCGCAGCGAGTGGGGTGGTTCCGTTTCTTCTTCGCCGACGAACGGTGGGAGTGGTCGCCGGAGGTCGAGCGGATGCACGGCTACGAAGCCGGCTCGGTCCAGCCCACGACGGCGTTGGTGTTGTCGCACAAACATCCCGACGATTACGGCCAGGTGGCCGCCACCATCGAGGAGATCCAGCGCACGGCCGGTGCCTTCAGCACCCGCCACAGGATCGTCGACACCAAGGGCGAGATCCACCACGTCGTCGTAATCGGCCAGCAGATGCGCGACGAAGAAGACGCGGTGATCGGTACCGATGGTTACTACGTCGACGTCACGCCGTCGATCACCGAGGCCAGGGAGGAACGGGTCACCGAAGTGGTGGCCGAGATCGCCGAGGCCCGCGGCGGCATCGAGCAGGCCAAGGGCATGCTGATGCTGGTGTATCGGATCACCGCCGACTCGGCGTTCGAGCTGCTGAGATGGCGATCGCAGGAGTCCAACGTCAAGCTTCGGGTGCTGGCCGAGCAGGTCGTGAAGGACTTCCTCGGGCTCGCCTACGACGAGGTGCTGCCCTCTCGCGCCGAATACGACCGGATGTTGCTCACGGCGCATCTGCGCGTCTAGCCCGAATGCCGTTGCGGCCATACATAATTGGTGTGAGCGACGGGGGGCTCGAAACGTCCACCAACAAGTGGGTTTCGGCGGGCACGGGTGCGGGCACCCATGCCTGAAGTTTCCACGAGGAGGTCATGACATGCCTGGAGCGTCGATCAAGAACGACAAGATGTACGAGGACCTACGCCGGCAGGGCGATTCCAAGCAGAAGGCAGCCAGAATCTCCAACGCGGCGGCAGCCCGCGGGAAGTCCGCGGTCGGCCGCAAGGGTGGTGAGTCCGGCTCGTACGACGACTGGACCGTGGCCGATCTGCGCAAGCGCGCCAAGGAGATCGGTGTGTCCGGCTACTCCGGGCTGACGAAGGCGAAGCTGATCTCCAAGCTACGGAACTCGTGAACCGTGTGTCGTTGCCTCAGCACGGTGAGTGCTGGTGATCGTAACACTAATGGTTAGCTGGAATTCCGAGGGTAGTCTCATTCAGACAGCACCAGGAGGTCGTGTGGACAACGAGGTCGAGTTCCGGGTTGGGGCCAAACTCGAGAATCTTGCCGTGGTGCGGACGCTGATCGCTGCGGTCGGCACCTTCGAAGACCTCGACATGGACACCGTGGCCGATCTGCGCCTTGCGGTGGACGAGGCATGCACCCGCTTGATCCGGTTGGCCGTTCCCGGCTCGACGCTCATCGTGGTGGTCCGCCCGCAGGACGACGACGTCGTCATCGACGCGTCAACCACGTGCACGTCCCCCGACATCATGGCGCCCGGCAGCTTCAGCTGGCACGTCCTGAGTTCGTTGATGGACGAAGTGAAGACGTTCCAGAACGGTAAGGAGCTCGACGAGGGCGCAGTGTTCGGTATCTCCATGACGACGAGACGAGCGAGCTCGCTGCGGTGACGCCCTCGCCTTCTCAGGGTTCGTCACAGCGATCGAACTCTGAATACGCCGACGTCATCGACATGTTCCGCGAACTGCAGGAACTCGGCGGCAAAGCGTCCGAGGACCCCGAGACACCTGAACCCCCCGAGGCCACTCGCCAGCGCGATGCCATCGTCGAGCGGTGCCTACCCCTCGCCGATCACATCGCCAGGCGGTTCGACGGTCGCGGTGAGCCCCGCGACGATCTCGTGCAGGTCGCCAGGGTCGGCCTGGTGAACGCCGTGATCCGGTTCGACGTGGACGCCGGATCGGACTTCGTGTCCTTCGCGGTGCCGACCATCATGGGCGAGGTCCGCAGGCACTTCCGGGACAACAGCTGGTCGGTCAAGGTGCCGCGTCGGCTCAAGGAGCTGCATCTGCGTTTGGGGGCGGCAACCGCGGATCTGTCGCAGCGGCTCGGCCGAGCCCCCACGCCGTCGGAGCTCGCCACGGAGCTCGAGATGGATCGTGACGAGGTGGTCGAGGGTCTGATCGCCGGGAGCTCCTACAACACGATGTCGATCGACGGCGGCAGCGGAAACGAGGACGCTCCCGCGATCGCCGACACGCTCGGCGACGTCGACACCAACCTGGACCGGATCGAGAACCGTGAGGCGTTGCGGCCCCTTCTGGAGGCGCTGCCCGAGCGGGAGCGCACGGTGTTGGTCCTGCGGTTCTTCGAGTCGATGACGCAGACGCAGATCGCCGAGCGGGTGGGCATTTCCCAGATGCACGTGTCGCGGTTGTTGGCGAAGTCGCTAGCGCGGCTACGGGACCAGCTGCAGTAGCGGCGGCCGTGGATCGCCGTGAATGACGGCGAGGGCGGTCTCAATGGTTGGTGCCACCGGCAGCGTGGCGTCCGGATCGCAGATGTCCAGGAGCCTCGTCACCGGCTTGCTTGGCATCATCGCCCAGTCGGCGCCAATCTCGGCGCACCGCACGTTGAGGGTGTGAAGCGCGGAAAAGCCTGCTGTGCCGAAGAATTCGAGGCCGGTCAGGTCGATCAGCAGGCGCTTCACCGCGTCGGTGTGCAGGAGCGCGTACTCGACGAAGCCCTGTGCGTTGGCGGCGTCGAGCTCGCCGTGCGCCGAGACGATGAGGATGGAGGGGTGTAGCCAGCGTGTCGCGAAATGGGCGCTATGACAGATCGTTACGGCGTCGGGTCTAGCCGGGTGGGGCGTTTCGAACGAGGACACTTTGACTCCATCAGTGGGACGTGGCACGCCAAGAAATCGATGGGCCCTGCGTCTCAAAGCCGTGGGATGACGCTGTCGATCGGCTGTTTGTCCAACCTATGGCAAACGGTACGCCGGTCCGGATATTTTGACACGCTAACTAAGACGAATCTAATGATTCAGCCCAGCCAGCCGCGCTGCAGGTCCCAGGCCGGGCCGGGGTCGGGCGCATCGTCGCGGGTCACGGTGGCCTGGATCAGGCCGTACGGGCGGTCGTCGGCGTGGAACACCTCGTTGGGGTTCTCCAGACCGAACGGGGACAGGTCGTAGACGAAGTGGTGCTTGTTGGGCGCCGACAACCTGACCTCGGCGATATCGGGGTAGGTCTCCAGCACGGCCTTGCCCATCTCGTAGAGCGTCTGCTGCAGCGCGCGTGACTGCACGACGGCGAACTGCTTCACCAACTGGGCCTTGACGCCGGCGTACGTCGCCTCCCAGTCGACGTCGGTCGTCGTGAACCGCCACTGGGCCACCAACGACGTCGCCATCACGCGATCGTGCGTGGGCTCCAGGACGGTGTACGGGTCGGTCAGGAAGCCTGCGAACTCCGAGCCCGTCGACTTGAGGATCACCAGGTCCTTCAGCCCGCCGATCACCCATTCGTCGGTGCCGTCGACGGTGATGGCGGCCGTGCGTACCTCCTGTCCCTTGCGCACCCAGGTGTGGTCGTGCTCGGTGCCGTCGACGAGTACGCGTTCCCAGGCGTACTCCTCGATCTCGATCCGCGCGCCGACGACCGGCTCCACGTCGCCGACGAAGTGCCTGGCCAAGGCGAGGCCGTAGTCCTCGATCGACTGCAGCCCCTTCTCCTTGGCGTAGGCGTACGCCGTCTGCTTCTGGGTGTCGGTGGGCAGCACGTCGGCCTGATCGCCCGCCAGGTGCGCTGCAGCGAAATCGCCACGCAGACAGACGGATACGTTGACGTCGTGGATCTCGTGGCGAGGCGTGTCGCGGTAGATCCGCACCAGACGGTTTTCGGCCTTGCCGTACTGGTTCTTGCCAAGGATGATGCCCGACAACTCTCAGCTCCCTCGATAGGTCGAATACGCGTACGGCGACAGCAGCACCGGAACGTGATGTTTGGCCGAGGCATCCGTGATCTCGAATGCGATGACGATCTCCGGGTAGAAGCCCGTGATGCCGAGTGCGGCGAAGTACGTCGCGGTGTCGAAGCGCAGCCGGTAGATCCCCGCGCCAAGGTCGTCGCCGAGGTTGGCGATGCGCCCGTCGTCGTCGGTCACCGCGCTGGCGAGCACCGTGTCGCTGGCGTCCCGCAGCGTCACGGGCACCGCCGTGGCGGGCCGGCCGGACACGGCGTCGAGGACGTGGGTGGAGAGGCTCATGTGCTCGATCTTGCCTCGGCGGGCGGCTCGCTCAGCAGCCGTTGCAGGCGCAGCCGGTTGATCTTGGCCAGTTCGTTGCGCATGACGCGGCGTTCGGTGTCGGGATCGTTGTCGAGGCGGTCGGTGAGGATCGCCAGCAGTTCGTCGGCGGAGCGGCCGCTGGCGCACACCAGGTAGACGTAGCCGAACCGGTCCTCGTACTCCCGATTGCCCGCGGCCAGCGCGGCGCGCACGTCGTCGCCTGCCGTCGTCATGCCGGATTGCTCCCTGGCCGATGCGGCGTTGTCGACCTTGCCCCCGATGCGGGGATGTCCGTCGAGTGCGGCATCGATCTCGGCGTCCGGGAGTTCGGCGAGCACCCGGTCGGCGCGGTCGAGCAGGGCGTCGACGTCGGCGAACGGCGCTCCGGCCAGTACGCGGCGGGCCCAGATCGGCGACGAGCAGACCCCGAACAGCAGGTGCATGCGCTGGCGCTCGGTGCTGCGATTGAAGCCGTCGAGCCCGAGCGCGGGTTGTGTGGTCATCGATGACGACTATGACAACTCGCTGAACCGGCTGAACCGCGCGGCAGCGATGGGGTTGGCGTCGGCGACGAGGTCGCTGAATCGGTAGTTGACGATCTTGGCGATCTCGATCAGTGCGAACGCCTTCTCGGCGGCCAACGAGTTGTCCATCCGCGACCACCCGTTCTGCAGCACCCGGTCGAAGCGTTCGGTCTCTTTGGCGCAGATGATCAGCGGGAAGCCGAAGTGCTCCCGGTACGCGGTGGACAGCTCGACGACGTCATCGTGATCGTCCTCGTCGAGGTTGGACAACGCCACGTGATCGACGGCCAGCGCGTGACCGGTCTCGTCCTCGGCGCCCAGGTCGGGGAACGCCCCGATCAACTCCAGCTGCTGCTCGGGCGTACCGGTCAGGACGGCGTCCTGGAAGGCCTCGCGCAGAGCGGCGGTCTGAGCGAACGGGCGCTGCTCGAACGCGCGCTCGACCGCCCACGGCACGTTCTGCACCACCTTGCCGAAGACCTCGGTGAACCGCTCCTTGGTCATGGCGTTGACCTCGTTGAGGGTGATGGACCCGCCGCCCGCCACCCGGGGGCCGCGCGATCCCATGTGGAAGAACACGACGTTGAGCGCAATGGCTGCGATCGCGCCGATGCTGATACCACTGCCGAAGAGCAGGTCGATGCCCGACGGAAGTGCCTTGGCCACATCGGGATACGACGTCACCCACAGTGCCAGCCCGATGCTGGTGGTGACGATGATCAGGTTGCGGTGGTCGGTGAAGTCGACCTTGCCGAGGGTCTGGATGCCGACGACGGCGACGGTGGCGAACAGAGTCAGTGCCGCGCCACCGAGCACGGGTTGCGGGATCGAGGAGACGACGGCCGCCACCTTCGGCAGGAAGCCGAGCAGGATCATGATGGCGCCGGCGGCGGCCACCACCCAGCGACTCTTGACGCCGGTGAGCCTGACCAGGCCGACGTTCTCCGAGAATGCGGTGTACGGGAACGAGTTGAAGACGCCGCCGATCGCGGTGGCCAGGCCGTCGGCGCGCAGCACGTTGCCGATGTCGGAGGCCTTGATGCGCTTGCCGACGATCTCGCCGGTGGCCATGGTGCTTCCCGTCGATTCCACGGCGGTGATCAGCAGCACGATGATCATGGTCAGGCAGGCGACGACGTCGAACTTGGGCATGCCGAATACGAATGGCTCGGTGAAGCCTATCGCCGGCGCGGCCCCCACCTTCTCGAAGCTCATGTCGCCCAAGGCAAATGCGGCCGCACAGCCGGCCACCAAGCCCAGCAGGACGGCGATCGTGGCGACGAACCCACGGAACAGGCGCTGGATCCCCACGATGACCGCGATGGTGCCGACCGCGTACAGCAGCCAGCGCAGGTTCGACGCGTCGATCTCGCCGGTGTGCGGGTTGGTCACGGCGTCGTGGGCGCCGACGGGCACCAGACACAGCCCGATGATGGTGATCAGCGTGCCGGTGACGACGGGCGGGAAGAACCGCAGCAGCTTGACGAAGATCGGGGCGATCAGGAACGTGAAGACGCCGGCGACGATCACCGCGCCGTAGACGTAGAGCAGGCTCGCGGCGCCGCCACCGTGTGCGAGCCCGATGGCGATGATGGGGGAGACGCCGGTGAACGTCACGCCCTGCAGCAGTGGCAGGCGCACACCGATCTTCCAGAACCCGACGGCCTGGATGATCGAGGCGATGCCGCAGGTGAACAGGTCGGCGGTGATCAGCTTGACGAGGTCCTCGCTCGGCAGGTCGATCGCGCTCGCGATGAGGATCGGGACCAGCACCGCGCCCGCATAGAACGCGACGACGTGCTGGAAGCCGTATGTCGCCAGCTTGGGGATCGGCAGCACCTCGTCGACGGGGTGCACGCGCTTCTTGAGCTTCGCGGCCGTCTGGGCCGATGGGGCGGACATGCTTCCAAGAATCGGGCAGGTTCACACTATTCGCATGTCGGAGGATCAACCCGTCATCGGCGTTCTGCTGGCTGCTGGCGCGGGAACGCGATACGGCATGCCGAAAGTCCTTGCCGAGCAAGGGGAGTGGCTGCAGATCGCGGTCGGCGCGCTGGACCGTGGTGGGTGCGACGACGTCGTGGTGGTATTGGGCGCCGCTGTGGTCGACGTGCCATCGCCTGCGCGGGCAGTCGTCGCCGAGGACTGGGCTGTGGGGATGGGTTCCTCGTTCCGCGCCGGATTGGCGGCGGCCGACGGAGCCCGGTACGTGGTGCTGCACCTGGTCGACACCCCCGACGTCGGCGCCGACGTGATCGCACGTGTGTTGACTGCAGCGCGATCTGCGACATCCGGCCTGGCCAGGGCGACGTTCGGTGGGCGTCCCGGCCACCCCGTCGTGATCGAACGCAGCCACCTCGCGGCGTTGGCAGGGACCCTGCACGGCGATGAGGGCGGTCGACGCTTTCTGGCGCGCCGCGACGACGTGGTTGCCGTCGAGTGTGGCGACTTGGCCACGGGTGTGGACGTCGACGAGCGCTAGCCCCATCAGAACGGTGGTCTCGAGTCGAGTGCCGTGGCATGGTTCTCGGCCTCGTTGGCCCGGCGTTCCTCGTCGATGCGTTGTTGGCGGTCTTGGGTGCGGGTGGTTTTGCGCCTTGGAATGGTGAGTCCGGTGGGGGTGATGGTGACGGGTGCGGTGGGCGGGCGCAGGCTGGGGAACAGCAGTAGGCTGCCCTGCCGGGTGGTGTAGCTATGCCCTGACAGTGAGGTCCAGACGACGTCACCGTTGGGTTCCTGCCGATCACGCCAACCGTCAGGTCCGCCCCAGAAGGTCTTGAGCAAGTGGTGTCATCAGAAGGCTAGAAACTCTTGCTTGAACTGCCGCTATGTCGCCCTGTCTTCGTTCTTCGACCGTGTCGGCATCAAGATGACGAGGCCGCTGTCCGACGGCCCCTCACCGAGAGCGTCTTCTATCTGCTGCTTGCGTCCGTCGCGGTGCCGGTTCGGGGGTGCTGGTTGGTCGCTGAGCTGGCCGTCAGCGTGCCTCCACCAGTAGACGCCCCGGTGGTCTCTGAAGAACAGGTGCACGTCCTCGGCAGCGACGGCAGCGTGGGCCAGCTTCACTGACGCCTGCCAGCGTCCAGGCGGCACCACCTGTGCGCGGCCACGGGCTAGGCGGTCGCGGCGGGGTTGCCAATCGAACTCCTCAAATCGGACCGGCGCCAGGTTCGGCGCGATGCTCTCTCCCCGCGGTGAGTTGATGATTCCAGGATGGCCGGAGTGTCGATTTGTTGTCACCGCGATCACGTCGTAGATCGCCGAGGGCGAGGCGTTCAGGATGTGGACCTCCACGGTACTGACGACCTGTAGACCTTGACCCTGGACCACCTCCTTCTCTACGGCGGTCTGACTACCTAGCCACGCGGTGATGTTTTCAGCCTGCTGCCGCCGCTCGGCGTGGTCTTGGCGCTCGCGGTCCTCGTGGCGCGAGTTAATATCATGCCGGTAGACGCGCCAGGCAACGACCAACGCCAGCACCGTGGCGAGCGCCCCGACTGCACCGAACCAGTCAGGCACCGAGCCCGGCACCACGCGCCAGCCCTGGTTGTGCAGCATCACGGCTTGGACGGCGACCGCGACGCCGAGAACAACTGTCGCAACAGCGAACACGATTGTCCAAGTGCGCCAACCCTTTAGCATCCAGCGGCCTCTAGATCGTCTAGGTGCGGTCCAAGCGCACCCTTGACGCACTCGATAGCCTGTAGCAGCCCGCCAGGGTCTGCCATGCCCGGTATCTCGATAGTCTCGCGGTAAAGGACATTGCACGGAAACTGCATTGGGCGAGTGCCTTCGACCTTCTGCACTAACCGGAGGTGTGCTCGCGCAACAGTCGCGCCTGGAACCATCGCCGCCTGGACAAACGCTTTCGTTGACACGATCTCGAACAGATCGTTTGGCGTGATTTCGAATTCGCCGATCGAATAGTTCGCGACGACCAGATCGCGGTGCTTGTCGATGTTCACCAGGTCCCGCAAGATGCGGAAGGGGTGTCCGCTCGGGTCGGCCGACTGGTATGGCTGCGCATCCTCGATGAGGCGAAGCACGTTGGTACTGAACCGTCCAGACGTCTTGGAGGCGAAGTCGTGCGCGTTGTCGTATATCGGGTACTGGATTCGATGCGGTGGCATCGCGGGATTCTGAGCACGCACGTGTTGATAGATCGCATGGTCGAGAACGGCACGCGCATTCGTGAGGAAGTCCCCTGTCATCAGCGACCACGACTCGGGCACAGGCTCGCCGCGGGCGACCTTCACCAGGACGCGGAAATCCGGTTCGCCCGGAGCATTGCCGAGAGATTTTATGTCGAACTCATATGGGTCCTTCGCACGGAAGTCATCAACTTCTGCCCGAAGTGAATCAGCATGCATCAGAGCGCGCGCTAGCTTGCGGCGCGCACTCGGAACGCCACTGGCAACCATCAGTTTGTTGTACCTGTCTCCTAATCCGCGCGGGCAGAGTTCCGACGCAATTCCTAACATTAAGGACCTAGAGCAAGCCCAGGGCCGCCACCGCGGCACGCTCCTCGCCGAGCTCCGCCACCGATGCATCGATCCGAGCCCTGGAGAACTCGTTGATCTCGAGGCCCTTCACTATCTGCCAGGCGCCGTCGACGGCCCGCACCGGGAACGACGAGACCACGCCCTCTGGGATGCCATAGACGCCGGGGGAGGGCAGGGCCACCGAGGTCCAGTCGTCGGAGTCGGTGCCGTCCACCCAATCCCTGACGTGATCGATCGCAGCGTTGGCCGCCGACGCCGCCGACGACGTACCGCGCGCCTCGATGATCGCCGTGCCGCGCTTGGCCACCGTCGGGATGAAATCCGTTGTCAGCCAATCGGTGTCGGCGGCGTACTCGGCGCCCGGCCGACCGCCGACGACGGCGTGAAAGAGATCGGGGTACATGGTGGGAGAGTGGTTGCCCCACACCGTAACTCGGGATACGTCCGTCACATGGACGCCCGCACGCGCAGCCAGCGCGGCCACCGCCCGGTTGTGGTCGAGCCGGGTGAGCGCAGTGAACCGTTCGGCCGGGATGTCCGGGGCGTGCGCCGACGCGACGAGCGCGTTCGTGTTCGCAGGGTTGCCCACCACCACGACCCTGACGTCGGACGCCGCGCCCGCGTTCAGCGCACGCCCCGCGTCGGCGAAGATCGCGGCGTTGGCGGCGAGCAGGTCGGCCCGCTCCATGCCCGCCGACCGCGGCTTCGCGCCAACGAGCAAGGCCACGTCGACGCCGTCGAAGGCCCGCACCGGGTCGTCGTGGATCTCGACGTCGCAGAGCAGATCGAAGGCGCTGTCGACGAGCTCCATCACCACGCCCTCGGCGGCGCGTACGGCCGACGGTAACTCCAAAAGCCGCAGCGTCACTGGCACGTCGCGTCCGAGCAGGGCTCCCGCACCGATCCGGAACAGTGCGGCGTAACCGATCTGGCCCGCGGCGCCGGTCACGGTGACGACCTTCGCGCTCACGTGTGCACCCGCAGATTCAGGACCTCCGAGGCGTACCGGCGGACGGTGTCCTCGGCCATCGCTGCGGCATCCTCGTGTCCGGGGCGCGCTCTGCTGTGCATGTACGCCGACTTCGGATCCAATGTGATCTCGGCGAGCAGTTCGCCGGTCGTCGGCTCGCATACGGCCCACGTATACCTGGTGTCATCGGCCCAGCCGTCCTCGGCGTCGTGGACGTAATCGAGGTCGGTCTCGCCGAGGTCGGCGAGAGCGTCACGATCGTCGACGCGATCGTCGTACCGTAGTGCGCGTAGGTACCACTGGCCGTTGTTGATCTCGACGGGCTCCATCCGGTCAGCGTCTCACGTCGAGCCGTACCAATGAATAGGGCGTACGCCACATGAAACTCACCGTCATCGGAGCCAGCGGGCTCATCGGAACCAAGGTCGTCGACCTACTCACCGCGCAGGGCCACGAAGTGGTCGGCACGTCGCGGTCCACGGGTGTGGACGTGCTCACCGGAGAGGGGCTCGCCGACGCCCTCGCCGGTGCCGACGTCCTGATCGACGTGGTCAACTCGCCGTCGTTCGAGGACGACGCAGTGCTGCAATTCTTTTCGACGTCCGCCACGAACCTGGTGGCGGCCGCCAAGACCGCAGGCGTGGGGCACTACGTCGCGCTGTCAATCGTCGGTGCGGACGGCCTGCCTGACAGCGGCTACATGCGCGCGAAGGTGGTCCAGGAGAAGACGCTCGTCGACTCCGGCATCCCGTACACCATCCTGCGTGCCACCCAATTCCAGGAGTTCGCCGAGGCGATCACCGGGTCGCTCGTGGTCGGCAACGAGGTCCGCGTGCCGGACGGGCTGATCCAGCTGATCGCCTCCGACGACGTGGTCGCCGAGTTGGCGCATGTCGCGGTCGGCCCTCCACAGGGTGGCATCGTGAACATCGGTGGGCCGGACAAGATCTCGTTCGCCGAGATGGCCACGGCGGTCCTCGCCAAGCAGGGTGACGACAAGACCGTCGTCGTCGATCCGCAGGCGACCTACTTCGGCACGCCCGTCGACGAACAGCACAGCCTGGTGACGGGTGACGACGCGGTACTCGCCACCACCCGGTTCACCGACTGGCTGGCGGCTAGTTAGACGGTATGGGGGCGACTTGAGGCCGAAGGCCTCGGGCTGCAATCGGACGTGGGTTGCCGGTGACGAGTGAACACTCGCACTGGTAGTGCCACAGTTGCAGATCAGGAGGCCTCCGGTG
>Ga0105237_10001163_pt1 | contig 35190 bp, 28 predicted proteins | sample KBSC24metaG_FD_81520 | JGI IMG/M metagenome (GOLD analysis project Ga0105237, IMG submission 81520) | Corn rhizosphere microbial communities from Kellogg Biological Station, Michigan, USA - KBS C2-4 metaG | ecosystem: Host-associated > Plants > Roots > Rhizosphere > Soil | place: Michigan, USA... | reverse complement strand
TACGACACCTCCGGGGTCAATACCGGAAACATCTAGCATCCATCGTTTACGGCGTGGACTACCAGGGTATCTAATCCTGTTTGCTCCCCACGCTTTCGCACCTCAGCGTCAGTATCGACCCAGATCGCCGCCTTCGCCACCGGTGTTCCTCCCGATATCTACGAATTTCACCTCTACACCGGGAATTCCGCGATCCTCTTTCGTACTCAAGCTCGCCAGTTTCGGGTGCACTTCCTCAGTTGAGCCGAGGGCTTTCACATCCGACTTAACGAACCGCCTACGTGCGCTTTACGCCCAATAATTCCGAGCAACGTTTGCACCCCATGTATTACCGCGGCTGCTGGCACATGGTTAGCCGGTGCTTGCTAAGGAGGTACCGTCAGGGCTCGTGGATGTTAGCCACAAGCTTATTCGTCCCTCCCCACAGAGCTTTACGACCCGAAGGCCTTCATCACTCACGCGGCGTGGCTGGGTCAGGCTTTCGCCCATTGCCCAATATTCCCCACTGCTGCCTCCCGTAGGAGTCTGGGCCGTGTCGCAGTCCCAGTGTGGCTGATCATCCTCTCAGACCAGCTACCCGTCTTCGCCTTGGTGAGCCGTTACCTCACCAACTAGCTGATGGGCCGCAGGTTCATCTTCCGGTGACAGCTTTCAAGAAGAGGCCGTCTTTCCCGACAAGATCCGGAGACCTCGTCGACGTATGCGGTATTAGCAATCCTTTCGGACTGTTGTCCCCCGCCGGAAGGTAGATTACCAACGTGTTACGCACCCGTCCGCCACTTTACTAGAGGAGTTGCCCCCTCATTCTCGTTCGACTTGCATGTGTTAGGCCCGCCGCTAACGTTCGCTCTGAGCCAGGATCAAACTCTCCAGTTAAATCTTCAAACGCCGGCCGAAGCCGTCGCTTTTGACAACTGAGTATCCTCTGACTTGCTCGGATAAAACTCACAATTTTCGGAGCTCGTTCTCCCGACGTCCGAGGACGTCGTTCGAACTCACTTTCGAACTCGGTATGCTATTCAGCTTTCAGAGACCGACGAAACTTCTCGTCTTCGTCGCCGGCGCCTTTTGTTTCGGCCCCGTCAGCGAAGGCTGCGGATTCTACTCAGATTCGATTCGCCGTCAAGAGAGTTTTTCGAAAACTTTCTGCTGACTGCCGGGGCCGAAGCCCCACCGAATCCCCACCCGCCACCGCGGCCCAACCTCACCGCGGGCCGAAGACATTGCCAGAGCACTTCTCGGTCGGCAAGAGAAAATCGCACGAAGCGGCAGCGAGCCGGCGCAAGGCTGATCCGGGGACGGAAAATGACGCGTCATATTGCAGACTTACATGTCGCACCAAAACCCTGACAGAGCCGAAATTTTCCTCCCGTCGCGAGATTTCGCGGCGGGCGGGACCTGTGATTACTGTCACGACGCGCTGTGGATAAGTCATGCTTCTGGCGGGTCGGCCGACCAGAATCCGTTATAAACCAGGTGGTTAGACATGGGGCCCGCGGTTATGGCGGTTTCGCCCTCGATCGGCCCCCGAAAATCGTACGAAAAGTCGACGAATGGCGCCGCGGCGCGCCTCCGAGTAGCCTGACCGCGCGTGCCGTTCTGTCCCCAGTGCGCCCTTCCCTATGAAAGCCCGGCCAGATTCTGCGGGGGTTGCGGCGCCAGGCTACCCGCAGCCGCCCCGGTTCCCCGCGCGCCTGAGCTGAGCGGCCCTGGCGCGGGCCCCGCCGAGGAGGACGAGGACCGCTGGGTCGGCAAGACGGTGGACCGCCGGTATCGGGTCCTCTCGCGCCTCGGGGTGGGCGGCATGGGCCTGGTGTACAAGGTCGAGCACATCCACCTGGCGAAGATCGCCGCCATGAAGGTGCTGCACCCCGAGATGGCCCGCGACGCCGAGGCGGTGCGCCGATTTCGGATCGAGGCGCAGGCGGTGAGCCGCCTGGACCATCCGAACATCGTGCAAACGTTCGACTTCGGGCAGAGCGATGACGCGCTTTACCTGGTCATGGAGTACCTGAAGGGCGAAGACTTGGCGGCCATCGTGAAGCGCGAGGGGACGCTGCCCTTTGACCGAGCGGCAAGGCTGTTCGTGCAGGTCTGCTCGGCGCTGACGGAGGCGCACGAGTCAGGGGTCATCCACCGGGATCTGAAGCCCGAGAACATCATGGTGGTGCAGCGGCGAGATGGCACCGAGGCGGCCAAGGTTCTGGACTTCGGCCTCGCCAAGCTGCGGGAACGGGCGGACACCCTGGGCGTCACCTCGGGAAACCAGGTGATCGGAACCCCCTATTACATGTCGCCCGAGCAAGTGCGCTCCGAGCCGCTCGACCTGCGTACGGATATCTACAGCCTGGGCGCCACGCTGTACCGCGTGCTGACGGGTTCGCCCCCCTTTCAGGCTACGACGCCCATGGGCGTGCTGACCAAGCACGTCACCGATCCCCTGGAGCTGCCGCGAACCCGTGCGCCCGCGCTGGGCCTGCCGCCCATGGCCGACGCCATCGTCTCGCGGGCGATGGCGAAGTTGCCGGACGACCGCTACGCCAGCGCCGCCGAGGTGGGGCGCGATCTGCAGGCGGCGCTGGTCGCCAGGCCCCGACCATCGTCACCGGCCAGCGTCGCGCCCACGGTGCGGGAAGGCCGGCCGGTCATCCAGCCGGTCCTCCCCGCTTCCGCGGCCGGCGACCGTCCCGGCCGCGCCGTCGCCCGCGACCGGCACGTCGGTCATGACAGCGACGACGCCGACGCGTCTGCCGGCGCCTTTCACCCGCGGGAAGACGCCCAGCCGTCTGGCTCATGGCGCGGCGGGGCTTCCGCGGCGGAGGAATGGCCACCGGGCGGTGAGCCGGCGGATCCTGGCGCCATCTCGGACACTCAGGCGGGCACGGGCGCTGATCGCCTCCGCCGCCGCGACTTCGACGCCTTCGAGCGCGCCCTGCTGAGACGCCGCCGGCTGGGTGCCCTGGCCGTCCCGGTGGCGCTGGCCGTGGTGGCAGGCCTGATCACGTTCGCCGTGCTCCACAGCAAGGAAAAGGCGGCCGTTGCCGAGCAGGAACCGAACGACTCGCCGGCGCAGGCGACGTTGCTGCCGCTGGACCGGCCGGTTTCTGGTCACGTCGGCAAGCGCCTGGGCGCGAACGCGCCGGACATGGACTACTTTCGCATTCCCGTCTCGAAGGACGCGCGCGTCGTCTCGGCGCGCCTCGAGGGCATCCCCGACGTCGATCTCGTGCTGGAGCTGTTCGACGGCCAGGGCGTGGCGGTCGCCAAGAGCGATGCCCGGGGCAAGGGCGGTGGGGAATGGATTCAACCGACCGTCGTCGGTCCGGGCGAAGCGTTCATCCTGGTCCGGCAACTGTGGACGCAAGACGCGCCGCTGGCCGAGGACGTTCCCGAGGCGTATTCGCTGGCCGCGCACTTCGGTCCCCCGCAGCCCGGCTGGGAGAGCGAGCCGAACGACACGCCCGAAACCGCGACGCCGGTCGGGGCGGACACCCGACGGATGCGCGGGTATCTGGGCCGCCCCGACGATCGCGACTGGTACGGCTTCGTGTTCTCCAGCCCCGGGACATACGCGGCGACGGTCGACGCCCCCGCCGGTCTGGAGGCGACGCTGTCGGTGCTCGAGGATTCCGCCGACCCCGAGGTCGCGCGGACCCGCTCGCCCCGGCCGAACGAGCCCACCGGGCGCCTGACGTTCGAGGTGCGGCCCGGCAAGCCCTGCCTCATCCTGGTGGCGCGCAAGTCCGAGCTGAGCGGCGCCGGCAAGCCGGGCAAGTCCGAGAAACCGGAAGCGTCCGGCAAGCCCGGGAAGGCTGGCCCCGGCGAGCCCCGGCAGGCGGATCCCAAGGCGCAGGCCCTCTCCGGTCTGGACGAACCCTACGAGCTGGTCGTTCAGCCCGCCGCCGTGAAGTGACGGGCCGGCGCGGTCAGGCCTTCTTCAGCAGGCGCGCCGCTTCCTTGGCGTGATAGGTGAGGATCATGTCCGCGCCGGCGCGGCGCATGGACAGCAGGGTCTCCAGCATGAGGCGATCGTGGTCGACCCAGCCCTTCTCGGCGGCGGCCTTGATCATGGCGTACTCGCCGGACACGTTGTACGCGGCGACCGGCACGTCGAATTCGCTGCGCACCTCGGCGACGATGTCCAGGTAGGCGAGCGCCGGCTTCACCATCACCAGGTCCGCGCCCTCCTCCACGTCCAGCGCCACCTCGCGCATGGCTTCGCGCACGTTCGCCGGATCCATCTGGTAGCCGCTGCGGTCACCGAACGCCGGCGTCGAATCGACGGCCGTCCGGAACGGACCGTAATAGGCAGACGCGAACTTGGCGGCGTAGGCCAAGATGGCGGTCTCGTCGAAGCTCTCCTCGTCGAGCGACTCGCGGATGAAACCGACCGCGCCGTCCATCATGCCCGAGGGAGCGATCAGGTCGGCGCCTGCGCGCGCGTACGAGACCGCCAGTCGGCCCAGGTTCTCGCAGGTGGCGTCGTTGTCGACCCTTTCGTTCACGACCACGCCGCAATGGCCGTGCGTGGTGTACTCGCAGAAACAGGCGTCCACCATGACCACCAGCTGGGGGACTGCCTTCTTGATGGCGCGGATGGCGTTCTGCACCACCCCGTCCTGCTGCCACGCTTCACTGCCCACCTCGTCCTTCTTCTTCGGCAGCCCGAACAGGATCACGGCCGGGATGTCCAGGCCGGCCAGCTCCTCTGCCTCGCGCACCACCTGGTCGACGGAGAAATGGAACTGCCCGGGCAGCGACGAGATCTCACGGCGCACGCCATTTCCGGGGCAGACGAACAGGGGGGCGATGAAGTTGCCGGCGTCGAGGGTCGTCTCGCGAACCAGACGGCGCAAGGCGGCCGACCGGCGCAGGCGGCGGGGGCGGGTCTCGGGAAAGGACATGGACGAAATTCTAGCGCATGCGCCTGCGGTGAGCGGCGAGCGCCTCCACCAGCGCCGTCACGGACGGCGACGGCGCCACGACGTCGACGGCGACGCCGGCGGCCTGCGCTGCCTGCGCGGTGGTCGGGCCGATGACCGCCACGACCTTGCCCTGCAGCGCCTGTCGCCCATCCGTCGCCGGTGATCCGCTGGCTCGATCGTCCGGCCACCGGGCCCCCACAAAGGCCCGCAGCGCGGAGGGGCTGGCGAAGGTCGCGGCGTCGAAGGGCGGCGGCGGCGCGTCCAGCGGCAGCGGGATCGTTTGCGAGATCGCGACCACGTCGACGGTCACGCCGTGCGCGGCCAGCGCGCCGGCCAGCAATTCCCGACCTCCGAGCGCCTGCGGAAACAGCACCCGGGCTCCGGCAGAGAGCGCGCCGAAGGCGGAGACCAGGCCTTCCTGGCGCTGGTCGTCCGGCACCAGCGCCACCGGAACGCCGTGCTCCTCCAGGGCGCGCGCCGTCTCGCGGCCCACCGCTGCCACGCGCGGGGCGCGCGGGTCCGCCAGGGCGGCGCCCAGCGCGGGATGCCGCTGCAAGGCGAATCGCACGGCCGACGGGCTGGTGAAGACGATCCACGCGTACTCGATCAGGCGGGCGAACGCCTGGTCGAAGGCCTGCCAGGACGGAGGCGGTCCCAGGGCGATGGTCGGGTACGGCACCGGCACCGCTCCCGAAGCGGTGAGGGCCGACGCCAGCGGGGCGCCCTGCACGACGGGGCGGGTCACCAGCACACGCCAGCCCCTCAATTCCTCCAGCCTGGCGATGGGCGACGGCTCTGCCACCTCCGCCGGCGGCGCGTCTTTCGTCACCGGGCGCCACTCCCCGGCACCCCTGCGGGCAGCGTGATCGAGGGAGATTTCGCGTCCATCGCGCCCATGATAGCTTCGCCTCCGCATGCTCGCTCGGATGCGCATCGCGATCTTGGCGGCCGTCGCGCTGGGCGCCGGCGGCGCCGCGTGCCGCAATGGCCGCTCCGCCGCCGGTCCCGCCCCCACGCCGGTACCGGCCGCGGCGACGGGGACACCCACCGTGGTGCTGCACGCGACCGCCGGTGGGCAGCGCGCCATTCCGGTGCGGGTCGAGCTGGCCCTGACCGGGCCGCAGCGGGAGCGGGGACTGATGTTCCGCAATCACCTGGATCCCGACACCGGCATGCTGTTCCTGTTCCCCTCCCCTGCCCCGCTGACCTTCTGGATGAAGAACACGCTCATCCCCTTGGACATGCTGTTCATCGATTCGAACCGCCGCATCGTGGGCATCGTCGAGAACGCCGAGCCGGAGACGGAGACGGGCCGCCACGTGGCGGGTGAATCGCAGTACGTGCTGGAGATCGGAGGCGGCCTGAGCCAGAAGTGGGGCGTCACCGCAGGCAGCACGGTCGAGTTCCAGGGCCTGCCCGCGAACGCCATCCCCAACTGACGTGTCGCTGATAGGCGACGGAAGAACGGCTGCGTTCCGGACGGAAACATCCGTTCGCCGACATGGTGGCCGTTTTGTTCCGTTGCCTGAACGTATCGAATCCGTTGAGGACCAGAATTTTCCTGCACTACAATCCGCCACGTGACTGTGGTCGATCTCCCCTCGGCGACGGACAACCATCCCCCCACTCCTGTGGCGACACCATTGCCCAGGGCCACCCCGCCGGCGCCAGCGTTGCCGACGTCGTTGCCCGTGGTGCTCCCCTTTCTGGGGCGAATCGACTCGTACCAATTTCTGGGTCTGGGCCGCATGGACGTCGCCCGGGCTTTGTGCGAAGGGCGCCACTTCCAACCGGTGGCCCATGGCTCCAACCAGGCGCTGATTCAGCTCTCGTTCATGCGCTGGAAGACCAGCTCGGTCGGACCGTATTGCTCGTCGTTCCTGGGGGTGATGGCGACGCCCCGCAGGGGCACCCCAGGAACGACGTCGCGCCGGCGCGTCCCTCTGCCCGCGGCGGCCCGACTGTTGACGGCGTTCCTGCAGGCGCCGCCGGTGCTGTTCGTTCCCGCTTACACCGTCGGTGACGCGCCCGGGGGACCGGCGGGCTGCGGTGCCGCTTCGCGATTGTTCGGGGAACAGTCGCTGGACATGTCGAAGACGGCGGCCCGCTTCCTCATCAAGCAGGGCGAAGGGGTGACCCACCTGCAGGCGCTGGAGACCCGGCGAGACGCGACCGGCCGCAGCTTCCAGACCGGCTACTCGATCAGCCTGGGCGCGCCCGCCGTCGGTGCCGTTCGCTTGCCGCTCTCGCCCTCGTTGCTGCCCTGCCTTCCGCTGCTGGCGGCGAAGATCGCGCGGGGCGCGCGCAGCGGCGGCCAGCAGCGTGGCGCGATCCTGGTCGACATGCGCAGCCAGCCGGGGGCGACGTCGCGCATCGCCACGTGCTTCACGACGCGCCCGCGACTGCACGACTTGACGCTCGATCGCAAGGCGGCCTTCGCGCCACTCATCATGCAACGTCCGGCGCCCGGGGATGCGCTCGGGTGCCTGCTCGAACGTCTGGCCTTCGAACCGATTGTTGTCTTGCGCGATTCCGACATGTCGGCAGCGATCTTGGGACCGACCTTGGGACCGACCTTGGGACCGACCTTGGGACCGACCTTGGGACCGACCTTGAGTCCGACATCGGCGTCGCGCTTGGGAACGGTTGTGAGCCGTATCGCGGGAGCGGTCGGGCGTCTCGGAGACGCGCCGGCGTGACGGCAGGGCGAGGGATCCGGCTGCGGGCGCGGCCGCCGACCCGGCCGCTGCGGGTGGCGATCCTGGGCGGCGGAATGGGTGGTCTGGCCTGTGCGCACGAGCTGGCTCGAGAGGGCCTGCGGGTTACCATCTACGAGGCCGGCGATGCCCTCGGTGGCAAGGCCCGCTCGCAATACGTTCCGGGCAGCGGAACGGAAGGTCGCAGCGATTGCCCGGGCGAACATGGATTTCGCTTCTACCCGGCCTTCTATCGCCACGTGATCGCGTCGATGCGCGAGATCCATGACGGGGAGAGCCCGACCGGCACCGTTGCGGGAAATCTGGTCCCGGCACCCAACGCTGGCGTGGCCATCCCCGGCCGGGGCGTCGTGGCGACACCCCGCAAACCACGCAGCGTCTCCGATCTGCGCCAGGCCATCGCCGGCATCCGAGAGGTCGGTGGCTCTCCTCGCGAGCTGGCGCGCTATCTGGCCGTGCACCTCAAGTACCTGACCTCGTGCGACGCCCGGCGCGACGGCGAGATCGAATCGCAACCGTGGGCCGGCTTCATCGGCGCCGACGGTGGCAAGTACGGGGATGCCTTCCGCGAGGTGTTGCTGGCATGCACGCGGACGATGGTGGCGATGGACGCGCACCGTGGCTCCAGCAGGACCGTGGGGCGCGCCTCCAGCCTGTTGCTCGCCGACTCCTTCGGAGACAACGAGGTCGACCGGACCATGATGGGCCCCACCACCGATTGCTGGCTGACGCCGTGGCACCGCCAGCTGGAAGCCTGGGGCGTGGAGGTGCGGTTCGGCCATCGCGTGACCCGTCTCGAGCTGGACGGGCGGCGCATTGCCCGCGCCTGGGTGGCGGACCCGACCGGGGCGTCCCAGCCGGTGGAGGCGGACGCCTTCGTGCTGGCGGTGCCCCTCGACGTGGCCCACCGCCTGATCACGCCCGAGCTGGCGAACGCCGACCCGTCGCTGGAGCGGCTGGCCGGCTGTCAGCCCGACCAGATGACGGACTGGATGGTGGGGGCCCAATTCTTTCTCGACCGCGATGTGCCGCTTTGCGAGGGGCACGTGATCTTCCTGGGCTCGCCCTGGGCCCTGACCGCCATCTCGCAGGCGCAGTTCTGGAACCGCGGATCGCGCGGCATGCACCGTTACGGCGACGGCCGGCTGAAGGGCATCCTGTCCGTCGACATCTCGGCCTGCTTCACGCCCGACGCCGACGGGAAGCGGCTGGTCGATGGCCGTAGCCGCGCCGACATCCTGGACGGCATCTTGAACCAGCTGGTCGACGGGCTGGATCCCGCGACGGGACGGACGCTCCGGGCGGCGGTGATCGGCGCTCATCTGGACAGCGAGCTGCGCGTGGGGCCCGACGGGGTCAGCAACGCGGCCCGCCTGCTGGTGCACCCGCCCGGCTCGTGGCAGGTCCGGCCCGAGGCGGTGTTGACGATCCCCAACCTGTTTCTGGCCGCCGACTACGTGCGCACGGCGGTCGACCTCGCCAGCATGGAGGGCGCCAACGAAGCCGGCCGGCGTGCCGCGCGGGGCGCCCTCGAGTCGCTGGGGCTGGATGGCAGCGGCGTCAAGCTGTTCAGCTACGCGCCGCTCGAGCGCCACCGCTTCTTGCGTCACGTCGATCGCTGGTTGCACGGCGGCAACCTGCCGCACCTGATGGATCTTCCCGGCCACTGGGGGCGGGGCGTGGCAACGGCGGTCCGTCGCGCGCAGTCAGGGTCCCTCCCGAGCGCGCGCGGTTCGTGAACGGGCCGCGACGGTCAGGGACGCGCCGCGGAGCCCGACGCATCGGGCGCGGACAATCCCGCGGGCGTCAGCCCGGTCGGCTTGTCCGTGGCGCCGCTCTTCGCCGGCGGCGCGGCACCTTGCTGCTTGGCCAGCGAAGGTGAAGCCGTGCCTCCCGACGCCACCGCCTCGCGATCGTTGCCCGGTTGCGGCACCGGCGCAGCCGCCCCGGGCGTCACCATCGCGGAGTCCATCACGCCGAACAGGTCGGACCACTGGGCCCGTTCGCCCTGAGGCCCATCCAGGACCCACACGTCCGAGCTGGAGATGTCGCGGGCGCCCGCATACAAGATCGGCTGCGCGACGACGCGCGAGCCCTGGCCCTCCGCCGTCACCGTGACCCGGTAGGCGCGCGCCGTGACGGGCCCAGCCGTGCGCACGGCCAGCGGCTTCGTCTCGATCACGCCGCTCGCCAGGTCACTGTGGTCGATGTCGTAGCCCTCCGCCGTCAGGGCGCCCATGCAGATGGCGAACACCGTGGCCTTGGGCTGGTTGAACTGACGGGCCCCGCTGCGCCCCACCTCGCCCTGGGTCAACACTTGCGTCGTCGCGCAGGCCGCCAGGGTCATCAGGGCCGCCAGACCGAACGCTCGTCCAGGCAAATTCGACCGGATCGTCTTCATCTGCTGCTCCTTCCCGCGAGCCCCGTCGGCCCGCTGGGATTTGCAGGCTACCACCGGGTCGGGGCGTCCGCGACGCCCCGACGTTTGACCGGGCGAGGCGCGTCGGCCAACCTGGTTCGAGGACGCCGTGACCCCCACCTCTCGCATCGTGATCATCATCGCCGTCGTCGGGGCCGCGGGCCTGGGCGGCTATCTCTGGTGGCACCACCAGCAGCGGCCCGCGGTCCCCGCCCCGGCCCCCGTGGCGGCCCCCGCGCCCAGGCCGCCGGCGCCTCCCCCTCCCCCCCCGCCGGCGCCCGCCGAGCCCGCCATCCGGCACCCGGTGGCGTCAGGCCGCGACAAGCTGCCGGGACTGGATGACTCGGACGGTTACATCAAGAACGCGCTGCTGGAGCTGCTGGGAAAGAAGTCGGCGCTCTCGTTCCTGGTGCTGGATGGCTTCGCGCGACGCTTCGTCGCCACCGTCAACAACCTGGCCACGGACAACGCCGCTTCGCAGTCCTGGCCGGTCAACCGGACGGCGGGACGCTTCGAGGTCGACGGTCCCGCCGGCAGCAACGTCATCGCCTCGCAAAATGCCGCGCGCTACCAGCCCTTCGTGGATTTCGTGGCGGGCATCGACAGCCGGCGTGCGGTGGCGCTGTACGTTCGCCTGTATCCCCTGCTCCAGCGCGCCTACGAGGACCTGGGGTTCCCCGGGAAGTACTTCAACGATCGCGTGATCGAGGTGATCGACAACCTGCTGGCGACGCCGGACCTGGCCGGCCCGGTGAAGATCAAGACGGTGGCCGCGGACGGCAGTCCGGCGCCGCCCGGCCCCGGACGCCTGTATGTGTTCGACGATCCGGCCCTGGAATCCGCCACGGTGGGCCAGAAGATCTTGCTGCGCGTGGGAGCGGACAACGCGCGCCGGCTGAAAGCGAAGCTGCGCGAGGTGCGCGAGCGCCTGCTGCAGAATGCCGGAGGAACGGCGCCGCGTTGAGCGAAGGGGCCGATCCACAGGCGCCGCTGTTTCCCGGATTGGTGGGGGCCCGGGCGCGGGGCGCCGCGGCGGTCCGGCCCGCGCCGCCAGCGCCCGAGGCGGTGACTCTGGCCGCGCGCCTTCCACCGACGATCCGTCTGGGCGGAATGTCGTGGTCCTACCCGGGGTGGGCGGGCAGCGTCTACGCCGGCGCCGCCCCGGCCCGCGAGCTGGCTCGTCACGGGCTGCCCGCCTACGCGGCGCACCCGCTGCTGCGCACCGTGGAGATCGATCGCTCGTTCTACGACCCCCTGACGGCGGACGCGTTCCGCGCGTACGCGGACCAGGTGACCGACGACTTCCGCTTCGTCGTGAAGGCGCACGAGGACTGCACGATCGAACGGTTTCCCACGCACGCGCGGTACGGTCAGCGCAGGGGTCAGGCGAATCCACGCTTCCTCGACGGCGCCTACGCGGCCGAACAGGTCGTCCCGCCCATCGTCGAGGGTCTGGGCACGAAGCTGGGCGCCATCCTGTGGCAATGCCCGCCCCAGGACGGCGGCGGAGCCTTCGCCTTCGCGCGCCGACTGGGTCAGTTCCTGCGCCGACTGCCCCGCGGCCCCACGTACGCGGTCGAGCTGCGCACGGCGGCGCTGCTGGGCCCGGCGTACGGCGACGCGCTGGCCGAGGCGGGCGCCGTTCACTGTCACAATGTCTGGACCGCCATGCCCTCCCCCCGGCAGCAGGCGCGCCTGCTGCCCGCCGCCACGCGACGGCCGCTGGTCATGCGCTGGCTGCTGCGCTGGGGTGACCCGTACGAGAGCGCGCAGGCGCGCTTCGACCCTTTCGACCGCCTGCGCGAGGAGGACGTCGTGAATCGGCGCGAGGTGGCGGGTCTGGTCACGCGCGCGCACCAGCACGGCGTGCCCGCCCTGGTGACGGTGGACAACAAGGCAGAGGGCTGTGCCCCGCAGAGCGTGGTCCAGCTGGCGCGCGTGATCGCGGACCGCATCGAGGCGACGGCGGCCGAGCCCCGGCCGTGAACGAACCGGCCGCCGGCGCGGCGGAGCGATCTTTTCGCTCGACGTGACCGCCCCGACCCGCTACAAAACCGTGCCCCGCGCGATGCCAGAGCCAGAACTTCCGATATCCGGGCCCCGGGCCGAGGTGTCGGGGGCGGCAGCAGGTGAAAGACCGGCCGGACCGCGGCTGCGTCTGTGGCAGCACGAGGCGCTGCAGAAGTTCGAGCAGGGCGAGAAGGCCAGCTTCCTGGCCGTGGCGACGCCGGGCGCCGGCAAGACCACGTTCGCCTTGACCGCCGTGCGGCGCGCGCTGCTGGCCCGGCGGGCCCAGCGCATCGTGGTGGTGGTGCCCACCCAGCACCTGAAGCAGCAGTGGGCGCACGCCGCCGAAGGGTTCGGCCTGCACCTGGATCCCGACTGGTCGCCGGGCTTCGGGGGGCTGCCCTCCGACGTGCACGGCATCGCGGTCACGTACCAGCAGGTCGCGTCCAACCCGCACGCGCTGCGCGCGATGGTCCGGGGCGCCTTCGCGGTGCTGGACGAGATTCATCACGCCGGGGAGAGCCGGAGCTGGGGCGACGCGGTCCGCACCGCCTTCGAGCCCGCCGTGTTCCGGCTGTGCCTGTCGGGGACGCCGTTCCGCTCGGACCAGAACACGATCCCGTTCGTCACCTACGATGGCGACCTGGCCGAACCGGACTACGAGTACGGCTACGGCGAGGCGTTGAAGGAGGGGCGCGTGGTGCGGCCGGTCTACTTTCCGCGCATCAACGGCCACATGGAGTGGACGGCCCCCGGCGGGCTGGACTACGCGGCCACCTTCGACGATCAGCTGACCCGGGAGCTGGCGAACCAGCGGCTGCGCACGGCCCTGAACGTGGAGGGCGAGTGGCTGCCCGCCGTGCTGGAGCAGGCGCACGCGCAGCTGGTGCATCTGCGCCAGCGCGATCCGCGCGCCGCCGGGCTGGTGATCGCGATGGACCAGGACCACGCCCGCGGCATCGCCCAGGTGATGAGCGAGCGGTTCCGGGTGACCGCCGTCGTCGCCACCTCGGACGAGCCGACGGCGTCGGCGAAGATCAGCGCCTTCGCCAGCGGCACCGCGCCCTGGATCGTGGCGGTGCGCATGGTGTCCGAGGGCGTCGACATCCCGCGCCTGCGGGTCGGCGTGTACGCCACCAACACCATCACCGATCTCTTTTTCCGCCAGGCGGTGGGGCGCCTGGTGCGCTGGATCGAGGGTGGGGGCCGCCAGAACGCCTACATGTTCATCCCCGATGACGTCCGCCTGCGCACCTTCGGGGCCAACATCGCCGAGCAGCGCCGCCACAGCCTGCGCAAGCCGAACGACGAGAAGCTGGATGACCCCTTCGCGGCCGAGCAGCCGCCGCGCGAGAAGGAGGCGGCGACCGAGGAGGTCGATGGCCAGCTGTCCCTGTTCACCGCCATCTCGGCGGTGGCGCTGGACGAGCAGGGACGCCGCCTGGAGCAGGCGCGCGTGTTCGATCCCGACATGGGGGAGCCCATCCCCGACCTGGCGCCGGCGCGGGGCCCCGGCGCCCCCGACCTCACGCTGCCGCCCGTGCCCATCGATTCTCGCGCCCCGGTGCCTCTGCCGGCGCGCGAAGGATCGGCGGTGCCGGCGCCCCCCGCCGAGGCGATGAGCCCGCTGGCGCGCCGCCGCCAGCTGCGCGAGCAGAACAGCGACGCCGTCACCGACCTGGCGCACATGACCGGCCGCTCGCACGCCGAGCTGAACGCCGAGCTGAACCGCCGCCTGAAGATCCGTCGCATCAGCGAGGCCTCGGTTCGCCAGCTGCAGCAACGCCTCGAGCTGGCGAAGAAGCTGCTGCGCGGCTGAGGCGGGCCGGCTTCGCCTGGAATGGTCGCCGACGCGGCTCAGCTGTCCGCTAACGCCGCCCGGATCCGCGCGGCGTAGTCGGACTGTTCGGCGGCGTCCTGGTAGCGCACGCGCGGCCAGAAGAAGCCGCGCAGGCCGTCCTTGCGGCGGCGAGGGACGACGTGCACGTGCACGTGGGGGACGCTCTGCGACACCTTGTCGTTCATGGCCACGAAGGTGCCATCGGCCTGCAGCCCGCTCTCCACGGCGCGGCTCACCCGCTGCACCGCCGTGAACAACGGCGCCAGCGCCTCCACTGACAGGGCGGCGAACGTGGCCACGTGAGGCCGGGGCACCACCAGCGTGTGCCCCTTGAAGACGGGCCGCGCGTCGAGAAACGCCACCACCCGCTCGTCCGCCCAGATCACGTCGCCCGGCAGCGTGCCGGCCGCGATCTGGCAGAACACGCACCCCGTCGCCTGCTTCCCGGGCACGGGGTTCACTCGCCGAACAGGGTGACCACGACGGTGCGGCTGCCCCCCTGGTCGCGATGTTCGCCCAGGTACAGGCCCTGCCAGGTGCCCAGCGCCAGGCGCCCGTCGCGGATGGGCACCGACACGCTGACGCCCATCACGCCGCTCTTCACGTGCGCGGGCATGTCGTCGGGCCCTTCGGCCGTGTGCACGAAGTACGAGGCGTTCTCCGGCACGGCGCGCTCCAGCCAGCGATCGAAGTCCGCGCGGACGTCGGGATCGGCGTTCTCGTTGATGGAGAGCGACGCCGAGGTGTGCTGCAGGAAGAAGTGCGCCATCCCGACGCGCAGCCGAGCGAGTTCGGGCAGCGCCCGTGTCACCTCATCGGTCACCAGGTGAAAGCCGCGTGACCGCGGCTTCAGGCGAATCACCGTTTGATGCCAGGCCATGGGGAGTCCTAGTACATCGCGCGCGCCTTGCCCAGCGCCGAGGCAGACCCCCGAACATCGGGTGCATGCCGCATGACGGGCTCGGCCCATGGTCGCAATCACACGCGGGGTCGCACCTGGACGCACAAGTGAATCCAAAAATTTGATGACGAAGATCTTCGAGGGGAGACTCGTACGCTCATCGAGGGTACGCTGTTCATCGCCCTCCTCTGCTCGCCCTCATCCCCGGCCTCTCAGGACTTCAGCTCGACATCATGGATGGACTCTTTCTCGCCTGTGCCTGCCTGACGGGCATCTGCGGCCTCCCCGAGGCGCCTGCCCGCCTCCAGGCGCTGACCTCGCCCGCTCCGGCCGCGGTGGCCGTCGCCAGCAGCCCGCGCGCTCCGCAGCCCGGGCCGGCGGCGCCGTTGGCGGAGCGCCCCGTTCCCGTGGTGGTACCGTCCAGTGAAGAGCCTCCGGCGCCGGAGGCCGAGAAGCTGTCCCGGGCCGCCATCACCGAGGTGGTCCAGCAGAAGACCGGCGCCATCAAGCGCTGCTACGAACGAGCGCTGCTGGAGGACGAGACGTACGGTGGCACCGTGGAGATGAGCTGGAAGATCCAGACGGACGGTCGGGTCAGCGGCGCCGCGGTGATAGATGCGGCCAAACGGAACGCCACCGCCGAGACCTGCCTGGTCGCCGAGATCCTGACCTGGCAGTTCCCGGTCGCGTCGGAGCCGACCGCGGTGGGTGTCTATCCGTTCGTGCTGGACGCCCACCTGCTGGCCCATCACCCCACGCGCGTGTCGGCCGCCGAACGCCCGGCCGCGCCGCCGGCGCGCTGACGGCGGCGCGACGCGCCGTCAGTCGCGACGCTGGTTCAGCTTCGACAGCAGGCGCAGGATCTCGAGATACAGCCAGACCAGCGTCACCATCAGCCCGAACGCGCCGTACCACTCCATGTACTTCGGCGCGCCCTGGTTGGCTCCTTGCTCGACCAGATCGAAGTCCAGCACCAGGTTCAGCGCCGCCACCACCACCACCACCAGGCTGATGCCGATGCCCAGCCAGCCCGACGAGTGCATGAACGCCACCGGCACACCGAACAGCTGCAGCACGAACGTCAGCAGATACACCAGCGCGATGGCGCCCGTGGCGGCGAACACCCCGATCTTGAAGTTCTCGGTGGCCCGGATCACGCGCGTCTTGTACAGCGCCAGCAGGACGAACAACGTGCCGACGGTCAGCGCCATGGCCTGGAACACGATGCCGGGGAAGCGCAGCTCGAACATCGCCGAGATTCCGCCCAGGGCCAGGCCCTCGCAGATCGCGTAGAGCGGCGCCGTGATGGGCGCCCAGCTCTTCTTGAACACGGTGACCAGCGCCGTCACCAGCCCGCCCACCACGCCCAGCATCATCCAGCCGGACACCGCGGCCGGATCGCGGGCCTCGAAGAACTGACGCCAGGGCACGACGGCTGCAGCGATCAGCAGCGCCAGCAGGATGCCCGTCTTGTTGACGGTGCCCGAGATGGTCATCAGCTCGCCGCGCGATTCGCCCCCGAAGGCCGCGCGGGCGCCGCGGGCGAAGCCGCCGAAGGACTTCGAATTCAATGCCGGATTCGCGGTTCGGATCATGGTGGTCAGTCTACCCCCGGTTTTGCAACCGGCCCGGAGGGCGGCGCATTCCCGGCCGGGCCGGCCACGGGCGGGCCGCGGAAGGCGCGCCGCACGCCCAGCCACCAGGCCGCCAGCAGGATGGCGGCCAGCGCCAGCGTCGCCGTCAGGGCCTTCTCGTTCGGCGGCTGCACGCCGATCCAGACCAGCAGCGCGGCGCCCGCCACCGACAGCACGGCCAGCGGGCGGTACAGCCGGCCGCCCAGATTCCACGGTCCCATCACCGTCCACGACCGGCCGAAGGCGAACAGGCCGGCGGCCGTGGGCATCACGTACGACAGGTACAGGAAGACCACACAGGCGGTGGTCAGCGTCGAATAGACGGGCGCGTACAGCGTGGAGGCCACCGACAGGAGGGCGGTCGTCCAGATCGCCATCACCGGGGTTCGCCAGCGCGGCGACACCCGGCGCAGGCCCCGCGAGGCAGGCAAGCCGCCATCGCGCGCGAACGCGTACATCATGCGCGACGTCGACGTCATGCAAGCCAGGCCGCACAGGTAGTTCGCCGCCACGATGCCCGCCCACAGCAGCGTGCCGGCCTGGCCCGGGACGGTGGCCTTCATCAGCCACGAGAAGACGTCGCCGCCCTGGCGCGCCCCCGTGGCGACGTCCGGCATGGCCAGCACGAACGCCGAGACCATCACCCACCCCACCAGCCCCGAGACCCCCACCGAGCGCAGGATCCCGCGCGGCACGTTCCACGCGGCGTCGACGGTCTCTTCCGCGGTGTGCGCCGAGGCGTCAAACCCGGTGATCGTGTACACGGGCCACATCAGGGCCAGCAAGGCCATCTTCAGCAGGCTGTCGCTGGGCGGCCACACGCCCCCGCCCGCGCCGCCCCCGTTGTTCGTGAAGGTGAACAGCCGCGACAGGTGCAGCGGCGGGGCGGCGTGCAGCATCGCGATGGTCAGCAGCAGCGCCACCAGCAGGATCAGGTAGCCGCTGAAGTCTGTCAGCGCGGTCGTCAGCCGGATGCCGAAGTGGTTGAGCAGCGCGTGCGAGAGCGCGATCAGCGACACCCCCGCCACCTGATGGGCCACCGACAACCGGCTGGGGTCCAGGCCCAGGGACGGCCCCAGGAAGTTCACGAACAGCTGATACGCGCCCACGTTGACCGCGGCGGTCACGAAGATCAGGCCGCCCAGGTTGAACCAGGCGGTGGCCCACCCCCAGCCTTTGCCGCCCAGGATGGCGCTCCAGTGATAAAGGCCCCCCGCGGTGGGAAAGGCCGAGGCCACCTGGGCCATGCACAGGGCGACCACCAGGGCCAGGACCACGCCCAGCGGCCAGACCACGCCTGCGGCGGCGCCGCCCACGGCGCTGACGCCCAGCTGCAACGACGTGATGCCGCCGGCCAGGATGCAGATGGTGGAGAACGCGATGGCGAAGTTCGAGAACGCCCCCATGCGACGGCGCAGCTCCTGCGCGTAACCCATCCGGCCCAGCTGGGCCACGTCGCCGGCGGTGTCCGGGGCATCCGCCGCCCCACCCTGCCGATCGGCGCCACCGGGCCTGGTCATGGCCGCAGGAACGCCGCCAGCAGCGCGAGGGCGGTCTTCTTGTGCGGGGCCTGGACCCGCTGGCGGGTGCGGTCCGCGTCGCGCCTGCCGCCCGCCCTGGCCCGGGGCCTCGCCGTCGCCATGCCCATTCTTGCCAGGAAGGCGCCCGCGCCGTCCACTTCCGGCGGGTGGGGCGGCGCCAGGGGGTGGGCCGTCAGTGCAGCAGCACGTCCCATACGATCAGCTTCAGCGCCAGCGCCGCCACGGTCGCCAGGAACAGGACGCGCACGAACCTGTCGCCCCCTTTCAAGGCGGCGTGGGCGCCCAGCCAGCCCCCCGCCAGGTTGGCCGCCGCCAGCGGCAGGCCGAGGCGCAGATCGATGATGCCGCCCGCGAAGAACACCAGGGACGCCGCGGCGCAGGACACCAGGTTGATGGGCTTGGTAATCGCCACCGACTGCATCATCGTCAGGCTGAAGCAGACCGTGCACAGCACCGTCATCAGCGTGGTGTAGCCGCCCGAGAAGAACCCGCCGTAGAAGCCCAGCACGGTCGTGCCGATGAAGCCGATCAGGCGCCGCCGCGGCGTCGGTGCGGGCGGCTCGGCCTTGCGGTACAGGGCGATGAACAGCACCAGCGCCGCCATCGAGATGCCCACCACGATCTTGACCACCGTCTCGGGCAGCTTGACCGCGATCTGCGCCCCGATGGCCGAGGTGACGATGGTGATGATCGCCAGCGGGACCAGCAATCGGCTGCGCAACATGCCGGCCCGCGCGAACCGCGCCGTCGCCGAGATGGTCATGAAGGTCACGGCGAACATGTTCGTCGCCACCGCCTGCCGCGGCGACATGCCCACCGTGATCATCAACGGGACGTTGATCAACGAGTTGCCGCCGGTGATGGCGCCCACGGCGCCGGTCACCAGCATCATCGCTGTCAGGAGAACGATCTGGCCTGTGCTCATGTTTGGAGGGCGACCGCCTGTCCGTCCTGGCGCGGATCGGAGCGGCCCCAGTAGACCACGTCCAGGGCGGCGCCGTCTGCGGACGGCAGACGCTGCAGGACCCGGGCGCCCCCGAACAGCACCGTCGGCGGTCGTGGCACGAGCTGGCCGCGGGCCCCGTTTGCGCTGTTTCTTCCAGGTTTCGCCGCAAGGCAGGCCATTTGAACGTCCCCTTACCCACAGACCAACGGAGCGGCCGCAGCGCCATCCGAGGGGGGACGGGCGCGGGCCTTTTCAACGGACGCCCGCGGTCTTAGCCTGACCAGATGGCTGAAAAATCCTATGTGGGCGGCTGCCAGTGCGGCCGCGTCCGTTACGAGGCGAAGGTGGACCTGGAGAAGCCGGTGATCAGCTGCAACTGCTCCATGTGCGGGCGCTCGGGGACGCTGCTGACCTTCATCCCCGCCGAGCACTTCAAGCTGCTGTCCGGCGGTGACGATCTCACCGATTACCAGTTCAACAAGCACGTCATTCATCACAAGTTCTGCAGCACGTGCGGCATCAAGTCCTTCGCGCTGGGCAAGGGCCGGGACGGCGCGGATACGGTGGCGATCAACGCACGGTGCCTGGAAGGGGTCGAGCTGGACGCCCTGAAGGTGAACAAGTTCGACGGAAAGAGCCACTAGTGTCACTAACGATCGCGGCCCCCTAGCCAGACCGTTGCCCCGATCACGCGATCTCCTGCCGCGCCGGTCGAGCCACCCCTCGCGTACGTGATATGACAGCCGTCCTCGCTCCGCCAGCCTGGCCCGCCTCCATGCTCGAGATCCCCGACGCCCTGGTCGACCGCTTGAAGGCGCGCGACGCGGCGCTGATCGTCGGGCTGGGCGGCGGGGAGCTGGCCGGGGCGCCCGGATGGCCGGCGCTGGTGGCCTGGCTGGCGGCCCGATTGCCGTTTTCAGACGACCGCGCTCACGTGAACGCGCTGATCGCGGCGGGGCGGCTGGTCGATGCCATCGTGCTGGTCCGCGACCTGCTGCCGCACGGAGTGGCCGGTGACGGCGTCCGGGAGGGCTACCCGGACGGCGCGCCCGTCCCCGAGGCGGTGCAACGCGCGGCCACCCTGCCCTGGCGCGCGGTGGTGACGACCGGCTTCGACGACGTCTGGCCGCGCGCGGTCGGCGCGGCGCGGGCCCAGGAAGAGGCCCCGGCGGTGGTGCTGGGCACCGACAGCGCCGCCCACCTGAAGTCGTTCGGACGGCGGCCGTTGTTGATGCGGCTGTTCGGCCACCCCGGCGAACCCGACAGCCTGTGTCTGGGTCCCGGCGACGCCCGCACCCGCCTGGTGGCGGGCGGCGGGCTCGCCTGGCTGGCCGAGCTGTACCGGCGGCGGTCACTGGTCCTGGTGGGATTCCGGTCGCGCGACCCCGACCTGACCTGGCTGACCGCGTGGCTGTCGACCTTGCCACCGGCGCGACACCCGCACTTCCTGCTGCTCGACACCTCGGCCGAGACCGACGCCGACACCGAGGCGCGCCTGCTGGCCCTGCGCACCGGGCTGACGGTGGTGCCATGCCACGGCGGGACCACCGAGGCCATCGAACGGCTGGCCAACCTGGCGGAGGAGCTGGGTCCGCACCTGCCCCCGCTAGCGGCCGACGTGGATCTCGACGCCTGGTTCGCGCGCTGGTCGAGCGTGCCCAACGATCCCGAGCCGCGCGAGGTGCTGGCCCGGGCGGCCGCGGGGCTGCGCAACGAAGAGCGCTGGGATCGCCTGACCGAGCTGCTGCTGCGCCGGCTGCCGTTCCTGGACGATCGGGCCCAGCAGCTGGCCGACCTGGACGAGGTGGCCACCATCTTCCGCGATCGCCTGCAGACGCCCGACGGGGCGTTGCGCGCCGGCCTGGCGGCCCTGCGTCTGGCCCCCACCGACGACGAGCTGTGGGACAAGCTGCGCGCCGACGCTGCGGAGGCCGGGGCCTGGAGCCAGCTGCTGGACGGCGCGACGGACGTGGCGCTGCAGGCGGGGGCCACGCCGGAAGGGGCGCAGGTGTGGCACCGCATCGCCCGACTGATCCGTCACGACCTGGGCGGCAAGGAGGACGCGCTGGCCGCCTACGAGCAGGCGCTGCAGGCGCAACCGGATCAAGCCGACGTGCGGGACGAGCAGCTGGCCTTCCTGCGCGAGCTGGAACGATGGGAGGAGCTGGTGGCGGCCCTGCGCGCGGCCGCCGGCGAGACGACCGCGCCGTCGCGGGCCTCGGCGATGCTGCGCGAGGCGGGCGCCCTGCTGGAGCAGCGCCTGGGCGACGCGCCGGCCGCCATCGCCGCCTACGAGCGCGCGCTGGCCATCGAGCCCGCCACCGCGCCCGTCGAGGAGGCGCTGGAGAGGCTGTACGAGCGGGAGCAACGGTGGGCCGATCTGGCGCTGTCGCTGGAGAAGCGCGCGCGGGGTCTGGCGCCCGAGGACGCCATCGGGGTGCGCCGCCACCGGGCCGCGTTGCTGTCCGAGCACCTGAACGACCCCGACGCGGCGGCCGCCGAGCTGGAGGAGCTGGCCAGCGACCACCCAGAGGACGAGATCAACCTGGCCCTGCTGGAGAAGGTCTACCGGAAGAGCGGCCGGAACGAGGACTACCTGAACACGCTGCGGCGCCTGGCCGACCGCGCCGACGATCCCGAGATCCGCGTGGCCCGTCTGCGCACGCTGGCGGCCGAGGCCGACCTGCGCGCCGAGGGCGCGGACTGGGCGACGCGGGCCCGCGAGGAGATCCTGCGCGCCGTCCCCCTGGATCCCGACGCCTTCGCCGGTCTGGTGCGCGAGTACCGCATGACCAACCGGTTCACCGCGCTGGCCGAGATGATCGCGCGCCGCATCGATACGCTGTTCGTGGCGGAAGCGGCCGCCGAGGTGCGCGGCGAACCGGTCAGCGAAGCGGCGCGGGCCGAGAAGCGCGGCCTGCTGGCCTCGCTGGCGGCCGTGTACGAGCAGGATCTGGGCGACCAGCGGGAGGCCTACGACGCCTACGACGCGGCGGAGCACGCCGGCGATCACCGGCCCGAGATCTACGAGGGGCTGGTCCGCCTGGCGCGGTGGCTGGAGCGCTGGGACTTCCTGGCCGACAGCCTGCGGCGGTGGGCCGCCGCCACGCCCGACGTTCCGCGGCAGATCGACCTGCGCCTGCAGGCGGCCCATCTGCTGATCGAGATGCTGGACGACTACGCCGGCGCGGAGAGTGAGCTGACCCAGGTGCTGGAGCTGGCGCCGGACAACGCCGCGGCGCTGGCGGGACTGGGCCGCCTGCGCCGGCAGCGGGGCGCCTTCGAGTCCGCCAGCAAGCTGCTGTTCGAGGCCGCCACGCGCGAGACCGACAGCCGCGCCAAGGGGGCGCTGCTGGCCGACGCCGGCTCGGTGGTGCAGTACAAGCTGAAGCAGGAGGACGCCGCGCTGAGCCTGTACGTGCAGGCCCTGGCCGCCGATCCCCAGCAGGTGATGGCCGGCGAGCGGCTCGCCGAGCTGTATGCGCGGCGCCAGCAGTGGGGCGAGCTGGAGCCCATCCTGGACATGCTGGCCGCGCACGATGCGGTGGCCCTGGCGCCCGGCGACCAGGGCGAGCCCACGGACCTGGATGCCGATGACCCGGCCACCCTGTCCCCGTCGATGTCCGCCGAGCTGCACCTGGTCGAGCGCGCCGTCGCCCGGCACCTGCAGCGGGCCGAGGTGGCGCTGACGCTGGGCAAGCCGGACAAGGCGCTGGACTGCTTCAGCGAGGCGTTCCGGTTGCAGCCACAGTCGCTGACGGTCCTGAAGCGCTACGCGGCGTTCCGCCTGCAGCGCCACGAATGGGCCGAGGCGGCGACGCTGTACGAGTCGCTGCGCGCCTTGCATCGGGCAGCGCTGTCCGACGAGGAGGCCCTGAAGATCACGCTGGTGGTCGCGCACTGCCGCGCCGAGTCCGGCGACATCACGGGCGCCCTGACCTGGTACCAGACGGCGCGGGAGATGGAGCCCGGCCACCGCCACGCCGTCGAGGCGCTGGCGCGGCTTCACGCGCACCAGAAGGACTGGGCGGCCTGGGTGAAGGATCGCCAGGCGCTGATGTCGATCGCCACCCCCGAGGAGCAGGCCGCCCTGTGGGACGAGGTCGGCGACACCCAGCGCGAGAAGATGGGGGCGCCCGCCGACGCGATATCGTCGTACCGCGCGGCGCTGGCCTCCGAGCCGGGACGGCCGGCCACCTTGCGCAAGCTGCTGGCCGTCTATCAGCAACAGCAGATGTGGCGGGAGGCCGCGGAGACGCTGGCGGCAGTGGCGGCGACGGAGAGCGTGGCCCAGGCGCGCGCCGGCATGCTGTACCAGGCGGCCCTGCTGTGGAAGGACGAGCTGGACCGCCCCGCCCAGGCCGAGGAGCTGCTGGAGGAGGCGCTGGACGAGCACCCCGACCTTCCCGACGCCTTCGACCTGCTGGTGAGGCTGCAGACCGACCGCGGCGACTGGCCGGCGCTGGCGCAGACGTACCGGCGGATGATCGCGCGCGCGCCCGCGAGCGACGCCGAGCGTAGCGCCCCCGATGCGGAGCGCGAGGCCGAGAGCGCCGGGACCGGCGCGGCCCGGCTGTGGAACGAGCTGGGCGAGGTGGCGCTGCGGCGGCTGGGTGACCGCGAGCTGGCGCTGGAGGCGTTCGAGCGGGCGGCCGTCCTGGCGCCCGCGCAACTGCGGCCGCGAGAGCAGCTGGCCGAGCTGTACGTGCAGGGGGGCGCGGACAGCCGGGAGAAGGCCATCGCCGCGCACCACGACCTGCTGGCGCAGGATCCCGACCGGGTGGAGTCGTACCAGGCGCTGGTGAAGCTGTACGGGGAAGCGGGCGCCTTCGACAAGCGCTGGTGCGTGGCCGCCACCCTGTCCTTTCTGGGGAAGGCCGACCCCACGGTGCTGGCCCTGTTCGAGCGGCTGCGCCCCCATCAGGTCCGGCTGGCCACCGAGCGCATGACGGCCGAGCTGTGGCAGCGCCTGCAGCACCCCGACGAGGATCCACTGCTGGGGGCGCTGTTCGCGGCCGGCGGCGCGCTGGTGGCGGCGCCCGCCGCGCAACCGCTGGCCGCGCACGATCTCAAACGCAAGGAGCAGGTCGACGTGGAGAGCGATCCCCGCCCGCTGGTGCGTGCGCTGGTCCAGGTGGCGTCCACGCTGGACGTGGCGATGCCCGACCTGTACCTGCTGGACGAGGCGGGCGCGGCGACCAACCTGCTGAACGTGAAGGGCAAAGGGGGGACCCGTCCCACGCTGGTGCTGGGGCCGGCCACCATCCGGCGCGAAGACCCGTTCGAGCTGGCGTTCGACACGGGCCGCCTGATGGCGTTCCTGCGACCGCAGCGCTTCGTGCGGCACGCGCTGCCGGCGGCGGGGGCCCTGGCCACGGCGCTGAACGCCCTGATGATGCTGGGCGGGGTGAACATCGAGGGCGCCGACGCCGAGGCGGCGCGACTGGCGGCCAGCGTGCGCAAGTCGCTGTCGCCCGCGACCGCCGACGCGCTGACCGGGGCGGCGCAGCGTCTGAACGAGGCCCGCGGCACGGCGCCGGATCTTTCCCGCTGGTCGGCGGGGACGGACCTGACCGCGGCCCGGGTGGGGCTGCTTCTGTGCGGAGAGCTGGGCGCGGCGGCGCGCGTGCTGTGGGGCGAGAGCCCCCCCGGCGACGACGCCGGGCAGCGCCGCGTGCGAGACCTGGTCGCGTTCTCGATCAGCGACGACTACTTCGCCTGTCGCACGCAGCTGGGCGTGGCGGTCGCCGCCTAAGTCGCCGCCCATCAAGGCACCAGGGGTCAGGAAGACGCGGGGGCCGCCGGCCTTTGCCGCCGGCCGCCCCCACTGCCACCCTGGTCCGTCAGCGCCCGGTCATTGCCGCAACGACGGAGCGACCCGCAACGTCTGGACCTTCAGGTCGCGAATGATCGTCATGGCCACGTCCAGCCCTGCCTGCTCCTCGGTCAGCAGCCGATGCAGATCGTCGATGCCCGCCACCGGCTGCGTCCCGAAGGCGACGATGAGATCGCCCTCGTGCAGGCCGGCCTGCGCGGCGGGGCTGTTCGGCTCGACGTTGACGACGAACACGCCGCTCTCCTTGGCCAGCCCGTGATAGCGGACGACGCGCCGGTGCAGGGGGACGTTCTGGCCGGCCACCCCCAGGTAGGACCGGCGCACCCTGCCCTCGTGGATCAGCTTCGTCATCACGAAGGCCGCCGTGTTCGAGGCGATGGCGAAGCAGATCCCCTGCGCCGGCATGATCATGGCGGTGTTCACCCCGATGACCCGGCCCCGCGCGTCCACCAGCGGTCCACCCGAGTTCCCCGGGTTCAACGCGGCGTCGGTCTGGATGACGTCGTCGACCAGGTGTCCCGTCTTCGTGCGCAGCGACCGGCCCAGCGCGCTGACCACCCCCGCCGTCACGGTGCAATCGAACCCGTAGGGGTTCCCCACCGCGACCGCGAGCTGCCCCACGCGCAGCCGCGACGAGTCCGCGAACTGCAACGCCGGCAGGTGACCGCCGTCGATGCGGACCAGGGCGATGTCGGTGGGTGGATCGTCGCCCACGACGTGCGCGGGAAGACGCGTGCCGTCCTGGAAGATGGCGGCGAGGCGCTTCGCCCCCGACACCACGTGACTGTTCGTCAGCACGTAGCCGTCCGGGGTCATCACGAATCCCGAGCCGCTGCCCCCGCCCTCCTGCGGGCCGCGCCGCGGACCGGGCCGCCCCTCGACCGGGGGCGGGGTCCCCTGGACCTCGATCTTCACCACCGCCGGGCTGACCTGCTCGGCGACCGTGGTCACGGTGCGGGAGTAGGCATCCAGCAGCTCGCCGTCCGTGCCCTGGACCCTCGAACCATCGTACGTTTCCATGCGGGACCTCCTTCGCCGGGGCTCTCGCTCCCGGCGGGCTTTTCCTCCGTGGGCCTCCGGCCTCACGGTTCAAGCGGTGCACCGTAATCGCCGCGCTGGCGCCGTCAACCGGCCGGCGGCGCAGGCCGCCTCCTGCCGCCCGCCGCCCTGAAGCTCAGTCGGTCAGCTGCTTGCGGATGGCGCGCAGCTCCTTCAACTTGTCGTCCGACAGCTCGGGGTAGCTCATCTTCAGGTGCTTCAGGGTCTTCACCACCACCCGGGAGACGATCAGGCGGGCGGTGTCCTTGTCGTCCGCGGGCACGGCATACCAGGGGCAGTCCTCGGTGCTGGTGGCGGCCAGGCAGTGCTCGTACGCCTTCATGTACTCCTTCCAGAACTTCCGCTCCTCGAGGTCGGCCTGGCTGAACTTCCACCGCTTGTCGGGATCGTCGATGCGGGCCAGGAAGCGCTTGCGCTGCTCCTCCTTGGACAGGTGCAGAAAGAACTTCACGATGCGCGTCCCGTTGCGGTGCAGGTGCCGCTCCAGGTCTCGGATCGACTGGTACCGCCGCTCCCAGACGTCGTGCTTGTGGTGCTTGCCGGGCTTGCCGTTCGGCAGATGCTCCCCTTGCAGGATCTCGGGGTGCACGCGCGCGATCAGGACCTCCTCGTAGTACGAGCGGTTGAAGATGCCGATACGCCCGCGCTCGGGCAGCACGCGGGTGGTGCGCCACAGGAAGTCGTGCTCCAGCTCCTCGGGGCTGGGGTGCTTGAAGCTGTACACCTGGCAGCCCTGGGGGTTCACCCCGGACATCACGTGGCTGATGGCGCCGTCCTTCCCGGCGGCGTCCATGGCCTGGAAGATCAGCAGCAGCGCGTACTGATTCGAGGCATAGAGCAGCTTCTGCAGGTCGGCCAGCTCGTCGACCTGGGCCGCCATCGCGTCCTTGTAACCCTCCTTGGACTGGAAGAAGCGGTCGATCCTGGTGGGCCAGGCGCCCAGATCGACCTTGTGGCCCTCGGGAACGCGAAAATCGTCCAGCTGTTTTTTCATCGCGCTAGGATATTTAACCATCGTGGCCTCCCCTGTAACACCGACCGCGCGCCAGCCCCTGTCCGATCAGCGCGTGAAGACGCTGATGAAGGAAGCCCTGCGGGGCAAGGCCAGCCGCCTGACGTGCGCGGACGCCGTGATCGCGTCGGGCCTGCCCGATCCGGAGGCGACCCGGGCCTTGACCCTGCTGCTGAAGGACTACCGCAGCCACCTGAGCGTCACCGACAGCGGTGAGCTGCTGTATCAGTTCGATCCCACCTTCGCGCGGCGTGATGCCCTGACCTGGCGCGAACGGGGGGCGCTGCTGGGCGCCGGCCTGTGGAAGGCGTTTTCCTTCCTGTTCAAGATCACCATCGTGGCGACGCTGGTGGGGTACTTCGCGCTGTTCGTCGGCATGATGGTGGCGATGGTGTTCGCCCGCAGCAATTCGTCCGACGACGACGACGGCGGCTTCGGCCTGGATGGCCTGCTGTGGTTCTGGGGCTGGGACACCGCCGGCACGCTCGGTCACCGGCGGGCCCGTCTGGCGCCGCGTGGCCCGCGCACGCCGTTTTACAAGCGCGTGTTCGCCTTCGTGTTCGGACCGCCCCAGGCGCCCCCGGACCCCCTGGCCCAGGAGAAGCAACTGGTGGCGTTCATCCGCGCCCAGCGGGGGCGCATCGCCGCCGTGGACCTGGTCCGGCTGATGGGCTGGAGCTTCCCCCGCGCCGAGCAGGAGACGACCCGGCTGATGGCCCATTACGGGGGTGAGCCCGAGGTCACCGACGAGGGCGTCATCGTCTACACGTTCAAGGAGCTGCGCAAGACGGCCCAGGGCGACGGCGACGGCGACGCTCCGGCCCGATGGGCCTGGCAGCGCGCCGCGAAGGCCCCGCCGCTGACCGGCAACCCGGCCGGCACGAACGCCCTGATCGGTTTCTTCAACGGGTTCAACATGCTGGCGCCCATGCTGATCGTGCCGGCCTTCGAGCTACGCTTCCGGGTGTCGCTGGCGGAGTACAAGCTGTGGCTGTTCGGGTTCCCCCTGGCCTTCTCGTCGGTGTTCTTCGCCATCCCCGGCGCCCGGTGGTTGAAGGCACGCTGGGACGCCCGGCGCCGCCGCCACCACGAAGACCGCCATCAACTGTTGCGGCGCATCTTCACCGGCGGCGGCAAGCGCAGCCGGGCCGAGCTGGCCCCCACGCCGGCGCTGGGCGCCATCCTCGACGGCGAGCTGGTCACTCTGGGGGGCGACGTGGCCGCGGAACCGGACGAGCAGGGGCAGGTCTGCTACATCTTTCCGCGCATCGAGCAGGAGCTGGCCGCGGTGACGCGGGCCCGCCTGGCGGCGGCCGCGGCCGAGCGTGAGGCCGGCGCGGTGGTTTTCTCATCTGCGGAGTGACCGACAGGACCCATGACAAGACCAAACACGTTCTGCTCCTCGTTCTCCTGGTCGCGCCGGACCAAGCTGCTGGGCGCCGTCGTCGCCCTGGGGCTGGCGGCCGCCGCGGTGGCCGCCCCGTCGACGCCCAGCGCCGCCGCCCAGGCCACCGAACGCAACATCACCAAGCTGACGGTGAACCTGCTCGAGCACTCCCAGTTCGCCCACCACCCGCTCGACCGTGAGTTCGCGAACACCTTCCTCGATCGCTACCTCGATGCGCTCGACGGGACGCGCTCGCTGTTCTTGCAGGCGGACGTCGACGAGTTCGCCCCGCTGCGGGCCACGCTGGCGCAGACCACCCGCGACACGGGGGACACCCGCCCGGCGCACGTGATCTTCGCCCGCTACCTGCAGCGGCTGGAGCAGAGCGAGTCGTTCGTCAGCGGCCTCCTCAAGGCCGGCAAGTTCGAGTTCACCGGACACGACAGCTACTCCTTCGACCGCGCCAAGGCGGCCCGCCCCAAGGACCTGGAGGCGGCCAAGGAGCTGTGGCGCCAGCAGACCCGCGCCGAGTACCTGCAAGAGAAGCTGACCGACAAGCCGGCCGCCAAGATCGTCGGCACGTTGCTGCGCCGGCACGAGCAGCAGCTGCACACGATGAAGACGCTGGGCGGCGACGAGCTGCTGGAGATCTTCCTGAACGCGCTCGCGCACGTGTACGACCCGCACTCGGACTACCTCGGTCACGAGCAGATGGAGAGCCTCTCCATCGCCATGAACCTGTCGCTGTTCGGGATCGGCGCCTCGCTGCAGAGCGAGGACGGCTACGTGAAGATCCACGAGCTGCTGCCCGGGGGGCCGGCCGCCCGCAGCGGCAAGTTCAAGCCGGGCGATCGCATCATCGCGGTGGCCCAGGGGAACAAGGAGCCGGTCGACATCGTCAACATGCCCCTGTCGCGCGCCGTCGAGCTGATCCGCGGCCCCAAGGGCACCACCGTCAAGCTGACCACCATCCCCGCCGGCGCCACCGAGGCGGCGCTGCCGAAGATCACGGAGCTGGTGCGGGACGAGATCAAGCTGGAGGACCAGGCGGCGAAGGCGCGCCTGATGGAGGTGCCCGCCGGAAACGGAGCCGACGGCAAGCCCACCACCATCCGGCTGGGCGTGATCGATCTGCCATCGTTCTATGCCGACATGGGGGAAGGACAGCGCAGCGTGCACCGCAGCGCCACCGCGGACGTGGCCGTGCTGCTGAAGCGACTGAAGGCCGAGCACGTCCGGGGCGTGGTGATCGATCTGCGCCACAACGGGGGCGGCTCGCTGGAGGAGGCCATCAGCATGACCGGCCTCTTCATCCGCAAGGGGCCCGTCGTTCAGACGCGCGATCCCGCCAACCACATCGAGGTGGACGCGGACGAGGACCCGGCCATCGTCTACGACGGTCCGCTGATCTGCCTGACCAGCCGCTTCAGCGCCTCGGCGTCGGAGATCCTGGTGGGCGCGCTGCAGGATTACGGGCGCGCCGTGCTGGTGGGAGACCCGTCGACGTTCGGCAAGGGGACGGTGCAGAACGTGTTGCCCCTGGGCCGGGTCATGGATCAGACCGGCCTGGCGCACGCCTACGACCCCGGCGCGCTGAAGGTCACCATCCGCAAGTTCTATCGGCCCGACGGCGCCTCGACGCAGCTGCGGGGCGTCCCCTCGGACATCGTGCTCCCCTCGGCCAGTGACTTCAACGACGTCAGCGAATCGGCGCTGGACGATCCCCTGCCCTGGGACTCGGTGCCGGCGGCGCCGCACGATCGCTTCAATCAGGTGCAGGCCTATGTCGCGGCGTTGCGCAAGGCCTCCGTCCTGCGGGTGGCGGCCGACAAGCAGTTCAGCGAGCTGGCCGCGGACGTGGCCCGCGTCAAGCAGAACATGGCGAAGAAGTCGGTGTCCCTGAACGAGGCCGAGCGGCGCAAGGAGCTGCAGGAGGGCAAGGCCCGCCGGGCCCAGCGCGAGCAGGAGCGGCGCGCCCACCGGGCGAGCATGCCCACCACCTACGAATTGACGGTGGAGGCTGCCAGCGCCCCGAAGCTGCCCGCCCCCATGAAGTTCACCGAGCCGAAGGCCGCACCCGATGCGGGAACGTCCTCTGAGACTCCTCCCGACGATCTGGATGAGGAGACGCCGAACCGCTCGCCGGCCGACGACCTGCTGTTGAACGAGACGGTGAGGATCCTGCAGGACTACGTCGGTCAGCTTTCGCGCAAGCCCACGTAGTCGGGGGAAGCCTCCGGCAGTCACCGCCGCGAAACGGGCGTGGCCGCGTCCTGGTTCGGCGCCGGAACCCTGACGGGCGGAGGCCCGGGTAACGCGGGGACGCAGGGTGGCCCCTCCCTTGAAGGAGGTCGCCGTCATGTCTCATCCCGACCTGTGCGCGACGCCCCCTCCCGGTTCCCGTCTCCGCTTGCCGTCCGCGATTCGGCGATGGCTGTGCCTGTCGGTCTGCTGTCTCGGCGCCTGCGGGGCGCTGGCCGGTTGCAACCCGGACATCTTCGACGTCAGCGTGGCCCTGGCGCACCAGAGCTATCCCCTCGACTTCGGCAACGCGACCGGCACCATTCCCAGCACGTCGTGCAACGGAGGGGACGCCACCGTCTGCGGGACCAGCCAGACCATCATGCTCGGCGACAACGCCGGCCAGGTGACCGTCAGCCTGGCCTGCGATGGCAGCAAGAACCTCTGTTACGCCCAGGCAAACGCCACGATGGGCACCACCGTGGACGTCCTGCAGGACGACAGCTTCACCAGCGCGGTGGGGCGACGCGCCGTCTCCGTCGTGCGCATGCTGGACCTGCAGTACACCATCCCCACCAACAGCGCGACGTTCACCATCCCCGAGATCGACGTCTACGTGGGGCCGGCGGGCAGCAAGACCACCAGCGACGCGGGCGTGGTGCCGGTCGACAAGATCTCCCCCATCATGGCCGGGGCCACCATCACCGGTTCGCCGCGCCACCTGACGGTGGCCGACGGCTCGCCGGCCCGGGCGTTGATCGAGAGCAACATCCGCAACGAGTCGCCGTTCGTCTTTCTGGTCACGGCGGCGCCCCGGCTGGAGGCGGGCGACACCGTGCCGGCTGGCAAGGTGGTGGTCGACGTGCAGCCGCTGCTGGGGCTGGGCCTGCGCTGACCCCCCCGCCCCGCGAGTCAGCGCTCGCGCTTCACGACAGGCGAAGCCCCCGCTCTGGTGCGTCGCCCCCCGGCGCAGGGCCCGCGGCCTGCGTTCAGAGCCGATCGAGGCGGACCGCCGTGCCGTAAGCCAGCACCTCGGTGGCGCCCTGGCTGAACTCGGTGGCGTCGTAGCGCATGCCGATGATGGCGTGGGCCCCCAGCTCCTCGGCGTGGGCCAGCATGCGCTCGTAGGCCTCGTGGCGGGCCGCCTCGCAGACCTCGATGTACTCCTGGATGTTGCCGCCGAAGATCTGCTTCAGCCCGCCCACCACCCCCTGCCCCAGGTTCATCGACCGCACCACGATGCCCCGCACCACGCCCAGGTAATCGGCGACGCGATGTCCAGCGATGTCGTTGCCGGTGGTGACCAGCAGCGGTCCCGTCCGCTCGATGCCGGTCCGGTAAGGCCCGGGCCCGGCGTTCGCTCCTTCACTGCCCCGTCGCGCCGATTGAACCATCGCCTCAGCTCGCTTTCTTCATCGCCCCGCCACCGTCATGGCCCCGACGACCTGCACCTGCCTCATCGATAGACAGGGAACTCCTTGGTCAGCACGGCGACCTTGGCCCGCACGGCGGCAATGTTCGCCTCGTCGCGTGGGTTGTCCAGCACGTCGGCCAGCAGGTTGGCCGTCTGGCGGGCCTGCTCTTCCTTGAAACCGCGGGTGGTCATGGCCGGCGTTCCCAGGCGAATGCCGCTGGTGATCATCGGCTTCTGGGGATCCTTGGGGATGCCGTTCTTGTTGCAGGTCATGTGCGCCTGCTGCAGCAGCGCCTCGGCCTCCTTGCCGGTCAGGCCCTTGGGCCGCAGGTCGACCAGCATCACGTGGCTCTCCGTGCGGCCGCTGACGATGCGCAGCCCGCGCGCGGTCAGCGTCTCGGCCAGCACCGCGGCGTTCTTCACCACCTGCTGCTGGTAGCCCTTGAACTCGGGGGACAGCGCCTCCTGGAAGGCCACCGCCTTGGCGGCGATGACGTGCATCAGGGGTCCGCCCTGGATGCCGGGGAAGATGGCGCTGTTGATGGCCTTCGCCACCTCGTCCTTCATCAGGATGAAGCCGCCCCGCGGGCCGCGCAGGCTCTTGTGGGTCGTCGACGTCACCACGTCGGCGAACGGCACCGGGTTGGGATAGACGCCGGCGGCGATCAGCCCCGCGTAGTGGGCCATGTCCACCATGAAGTAGGCGCCCACCGCCTTCGCCACGCTGGCGAAACGCTCGAAGTCGATGCGCAGGCTGTAGGCCGAGGCGCCGGCGATGATCAGCTTCGGCTTGTGCTCGTGGGCCAGCTTCTCCATCTGCTGGTAGTCGATGACCTCTTTGTCGTCGAGGCCGTAGCTGACGACCTTGAACCACTTGCCGCTCATGTTCAGCGACATGCCGTGGGTCAGGTGACCGCCCTCGGCCAGGCTCATGCCCATGATGGTGTCGCCCGGCTGCAGCAGGCCGAAGAACACGCCCTGGTTCGCCTGCGAGCCCGAGTTCGGCTGCACGTTCGCGTTCGCCGCCCCGAACAGCTTCTTCACCCGGTCGATGGCCAGCTGCTCGACGACGTCCACGTACTCGCAGCCGCCGTAGTACCGCTTTCCGGGGTATCCCTCGGCGTACTTGTTCGTCAGCTGCGTACCCTGCGCGGCCATGACCGCCGGCGACGCGTAGTTCTCGGAGGCGATGAGCTCGATGTGCTCTTCCTGGCGCTGGTTCTCGTGCTGGATGGCGGACCAGAGCTCGGGGTCGACGTTGGCGATGGTGGAGCGCGTGCGATCGAACATGTTGTATTCGTCCCTCGGGGTTTTTCGGAGCCAGGGCCCCGCCGGCCTTCCGGGCGCGACGCGAGGTCTCGTCCGGCGGCCAGCGGTCTTTGATGAGGCGCGAAGTTTATCTCGCCAGACCGCCCCAGAGCGAGGCGAAGGAGCGGAATCGGCGCAGGGCCACCAGCGCCAGCCGGTCCCGCGGAAGCAGCAACAGCGCTGCGGCGGATGTCAGGCCGCCCACCAGCGCGAACAGCGCCGGATAACCGAACCGCGCCGCCACCACGCCGGCCGGCGCCACGGCCGAGATGCCCAGGCTCATGGCCCCGTTGGCGATGCCCAGCGCGCGCGGGCGCCGCCCGATCGGTGTGCCCTGCACCAGCAGCGCCATCAACGCCGGATAGGCCGCCCCGTGCGCCGTGCCGAAGGCCAGCCCCAGCACCCCGAGGTGAAACGGAGCCAGGACGCCGGCCGACGCCACGGCGCCCCCGTAAAGCAGCAAGGATGCGGTGGCGACCGCCCGATGGCCCAGGCGATCGGACAGCCGGCCCCCCAGCACGCGCACGGTGATCGCGGCGGACGTGTACCCGATGAAGAAGGCGCGCACCGCATGCACGCCGCTGTCCAGGGCGAAGGGCGCCAGGAAGGCGAACAGGCAGCCGAACGCCAGGCCGGCCGCGCCGAACACCGTATAGATCGCCACCTGTCCCGGGCGCCTGGCCGGGCCCGGGACATCCGTCTCGCCAGGGGGCGGGTGCCTGTTCGCCGCCGCAGAGGGGCGTGCCGGCAGGGCCGCGTGGGCGTTGGGCAGCCGGCGCGCCAGGACCGCGGCGCCGACCGCGGCCAGGGCCGCCACGAAGAAGACGCTGCGATAACCCAGGTGGTCCGCCAGCGGCTCGCCGATCGCCGGCGCCAGCGCATTCATGACCAGGCTCGCGCCGCCGGCCAGCCCGATGGCCTGCGCCAGCCGTTGCGGCGGCGCCAGCTCAGCGGTCAGAGCCATGGCCGTGCTGAACATCAACGTCCAGGTCACGCCCTCGGACGCGCGCAGCGGGATCGCCAGCAAGCCCGGCCGATCGAACAAGCCGAACAGCGCCGCGGCCGTCGCCAGCAACAGATTCGCCGCGATCAGCGTCCCGCGGCGGCCCAGCGTCTCGACGATGCCGCGCAGGAAGGGGATGGTCAGGATGCAGGCGACCCCGAAGCCGGCCATCACGAACCCGATGCGGGCGGCGGGCTCACCGGTGCTGGCCAGGTACTTCGGCAGCAGGAAGAACATCGAGAACGAGAATCCGTACGCCGCCTGCATGGCCAGCAGCCTCAGGAAAGGCGGCGTGAACAGCGGCTGGGAAGTCGACACGAACGCGGCGCCTGGCGCCGGTGGTTTCGCGGCGCTGGCGCCGGGCTCGGCGCCACCGGTAGGCGGGGCCAGCGCCGGCCCTGGGTTCGGGTCGGGGTCGTCAGACCCTTCGGGGAGGTTGGTGCTGGGACTGGGGCCGTTGCTGCGGGGAGGACTGGCGGACATCTTTCGCTCCGGACTGCCAGCCGGGAGCGAGTGGGACCGCTCCACCCTCTCCTCGACTTGGCGGGAGAGGGTGACGGGTCAACCGATGCTCAGCGGTCGCGCGTGCCCACTCCCCCGTCGCGCTTCGCGACGAGGACGCCAATCTGGCGCAGGGAGTGGCAGCAGAGCATCGTCATGAGGACCCGACGATGTTCTCGCGGCGCGACCGGGCTGTCAACGACCTAGACGGGGCGGGCCTGCGTTCCCCGGGGCGGGCAGGCTCAGCGGTGGCCGCCGTGAAAGCCGCCGCCGCGGGATCCCCCGCCGAAGCCACCCCCGTGAAAACCGCCGCCAAAGCTGCCATGGCTGCCCCCGCCGAAGCCGCCCCCGTGGAATCCGCCGCCGAAGCTGCCGTGGCCCTGCGGCGCCGCGAAGCTGCGCCCCGCCCCGCTCATCGTCGGCGCGGCGAACCCGCCGCCGTGACTGCCCGGGCCGACCGCGCCGGCCGACCCTCGATAGACCGGCGCCTCCGTTCGCG
>Ga0105237_10001160_pt1 | contig 35249 bp, 36 predicted proteins | sample KBSC24metaG_FD_81520 | JGI IMG/M metagenome (GOLD analysis project Ga0105237, IMG submission 81520) | Corn rhizosphere microbial communities from Kellogg Biological Station, Michigan, USA - KBS C2-4 metaG | ecosystem: Host-associated > Plants > Roots > Rhizosphere > Soil | place: Michigan, USA... | reverse complement strand
TTGCCGTATAGGTACCTGTGTAATATGGGTTGGCAACAAGGGTGATATTATTGGTAGCGGTTACCGTATAAAGATACTTAAACCCGGAAGTAGTGAGGATCTGCACAACTGCATTAGGCTTTAACTGACCTTCGTCCCCGGCAAAGTTTTCATCCATAATAACAGTGTGCGAATAGCCGGTACTAAATTCCATTTCGGTTGGTAAAACCACGTTGACATAAGTGATATTACCGGGGATAACCGGGATATATCCGGCTGACGGGACATTAATAAGGGGTTCGATAAAAAACCCGGAATTAAGATCGGCTTGTGTTAAGCCAATAGTAAGCACCGGTTCATAATTGCCGGCAGCTGAAAAATTAGCAGTTCCCAGGGCGTCCATTTTATAACCCCTTATTAAACCATTACCCGGATCGTAATAGGAGAACGGGCAGGTTAAAGGCACATTATTTGAAAACACTATACTGTACCGGGATGACGCGCCAAACAGATCATAGGCATGAGCAGGGATTGCGCTGCCATCACTGGCAACCGCTTTGTAATAAAGGTAAAAAGGCACCCGCTTAATAACCACATTTCCTTTATCATTGCCAACAACAACCTGTGCGTATGCGAGGTTACCATATAGTGTATCGCCGCCGCCGAAGGTGGTCGTTTTAGTTTGATTGGTGATGGTAATATTATTCACGACTGTAGAGTCGCCAGAAAAACTAAAGCCGGAACTTGTGATAAAGGACGACGGCAAAATGCCATTTGCATCAAGTACTAAACCACCGATGCCAGTATCAAAATAAGGTTTAAGATTAACAACGCTGCTTCCAACTTTTGTGATATTAATCAACACCCCCCTGTTATTACTGGATACGATCTCATAAAGCCCAATTTTTGTGGCCTTGCCACCCGATGTATCTGATGGTTTAACGGAATCCTTTTTACAGGAAGCAATGGTTAATAAAGATGATATAAGAATTAGTGACAGGTTTCTGTAGAGGAAATTTATTTTCATTATTGTGTAAGGTTAGGTTACAGGAGTCAAAAATATGTTTTTATTTTTAAATCGGCACATCATAACATCTATTTTACATCCAATGCTTTATAATTGCATCAAATTTTGAGTGATGGATATTAAAGTGATCGCGTTTGATGCCGACGATACCCTTTGGGTAAACGAACCCTATTTTCAGAATACCGAAAAGAAGTTTTGCACGCTGATGGAGGATTTTCTTCCGCAGCATACTCTATCACGCGAATTGCTGAAGATCGAGATCGAAAACCTGGCGCTTTATGGGTATGGCATTAAGGGTTATATCCTGTCGATGATCGAGGCCGCCTTAAAGGTTTCGGATAATACCATCAGCGTTGAAGCTATCGAAAAGATCATAGGCTTCGGCAAAGAGCTGCTGAACGAGCCGATCGAATTGCTGGATGATGTGGAAGAAGTGCTGAAAGCCTTGCAAGCACATTACCGCATCGTAGTTGCCACCAAAGGCGACCTGCTGGACCAGGAGCGTAAGCTCAAAAAATCAGGACTGGGCCATTATTTTCATCATATCGAGATCATGTCGGAAAAGGGTGAGGATGATTACCGAAAGCTGATCAAACACCTGGACATTGACGCCGCTGAATTTATGATGATCGGCAATTCGCTAAAATCGGATATCATCCCGGTTTTAAATATCGGCGGGCATGCGGTACATGTGCCTTATCATACTACCTGGGCGCATGAGCACGTAGAAACGAATTTGGAGCATGATAATTTCAGGCAGGTTGAGGGGTTGAGGGAGGTTTTGGGATTGATCGATTTTCGTTCTGAATAGAATTTCAGGTTCAAATAGTGTTCACCCCGCTCAATTGCCGCGGAGGCTCTTTTACTTTTTTCGCACGTGTTTGTTTTTTTAAGGCGCTCAAGAGGGCTTCGCCGTTTTGCTTGATCAAAAAGTAACAAAAAATCAAGTCAGCAGAAATGCTTCTTTTCGGCCGAGGGCCGTTGCCCACAAAGATTCAGAACCACAGGCTGGAATATTTTTGCCGTGTTGACCCTGGCACGTGGGAAACTTGTAAGGCAAAAATTTCCTATGCCCTTTCCAGCGCACGATCCGACTGTTCTGAATCTTTTTTGCCGAAGCTGTTCTGCTGACGGGTTCATTTAATGTGCATCGTTATGAAAAGGATATATTCTCTGTCTAAAATAAGCAGTAAATGAACCCGGATCAAAAGCGGGCAGTGGCCTGACAGAAAAGCGGGCCGGGTGTATGGCGGGAATGTCGCTTTAGCTTTTTCGGGATGTAACCGAAAAAGTGTTAAGAAGCGGCAGGGCGGGTTGAAGCTTTTTTCTGTCTTGATCTTTGGTTACTTTCCATCAAGGGAAAGTAACTAGGCCTCCGCGGCCATGAGCGGGCGGATCATGTCATTTACCAATACATTATACTCTGAGAATAACAAGTCTCACACTTCCTTCTCAAATACTGCCAGCTCGATCTTTTGATCGGTTTCGCCGAATTTGGAGCCGTGAGGGAATGGCACTGTGCGACCGGTGTTGCGGTAACCGCGGCGCTCGTACCAGCTGATCAGTTCGCGGCGGGTGGTAATCACCGTCATGAATATGATATTGCATTTTAGTTGGTTGGCTACGATCTCCGCTTCGTGGAGCATTTGCCGGCCTATGCCGTTGGTTTGCAGTACCGGCGATACGGTCAGCATACCTAAATACAATCCTTGTTCACGGAGTTCCAGGTAAACGCAGCCTATAATTTTGCCTTCATCATTCGTATACTTCAGCATCGTGACTTTAGGGTCCTCCAAATATTCGGCCATGGTGGGCTCATCAATGCGGATACCGGTTAGCAGGTTTGCCTCGGTGGTCCAGCCTTTTTTTGAGGATTCGCCACGGTAAGCGCTGTTGATGAGTCGGGTTAGTTCGGCGGCGTCGGTTAAGGTTGCTTTATTGATCGGCATATGTTATTCTAAAACTGCAAACCTAAATTTTTTTGCAATTAATAATATACTGCCACAGGATTTATTTATTGGCCCTTAATTATGTCAAGTGTATTATCCAGGCTGTTAGTCACCAGGATATCCTTTTTGCCGTCGCCGTCAATATCTGCAATAGCAATACCATCTGGATTTTTTCCAACCCGGATGGTGTAATTTGACAACATAGCCCGTTTACTCATCAAAAACACCGTAATGCTGTTCCCGTTATAATTAGCTACCGCTACATCATTTACACCATCGCCGTTGATATCACCTATGGCAACCCGGCTCGGGCTTTTACCGGTAGTAAAGGGCGAGCCCGGCATCATAGCAAAACTGCCCTTTCCGTCGCCAATCAATATTGTCAACCCGTCCCTGCCTGTATTGGCCGATGTAATGGAGGGCGAATTTACAATGGCGAGATCAGGGTTTCCGTCCCCGTTAATATCGCCTATGGCGACGCCAAACGGAGAATCGCCGCAGGCAAAAGGCGAACCTGCGGCCTCATGAAAATCGCCTTTGCCATCGCCTAACAAAACAGTGGCATTATTGCCGTCAAGATTGGTGGTCACAATATCCATGTTGCCATCTTTGTCCAGGTCCGCCGTCCTTATCCGTTGGTAAGGGTGCTTGCCTACGTTTATAAATTTTCCCGTCGTATTAAAACCATGCTGATTGTTGCCAAATAGAATTTCGATCCGGTCATTTCCCCAGCTATCGGTAACCAGGTCCAGGTTGCCATCTTTATTAAAATCCCCGGTAGCTACCCCATGCGTATGCGGAAAAACATCGGCGTGGAATGGCGACCCTTTTACCGGTTCAAATTTCCCGGTGCCGTCCCCTGTCAATACAGTCAGGTATTTTTGGGTGTGATTGGCGAAAGCCAGGTCGGGTTTGCCATCTTTATTAAAATCGGCTATTGCCACATCATTCGGGGCGCAACCGGCATAAAAGGGGGAGCCTTTCGTTTCATAAAAGCTCCCCCTGCCCTTCCCCAATAAAATGGTGACGCTGCTATCGCCCCCGTTGGCAACCACAATGTCTGGTATCTTATCATTGTTCAGATCGGCAACCTCAACACTGGTTGGTGTTTTACCAACTTTAATGGTGACCGTATTTTCTTTACGAGCGGCATAAGCGAATACCACAATGGAGGCAATGACCACGAGAACCGCAACCGCAATCTTTTTCATAACGAAGTGATCTTTTCTTTGGCCTCAGTAGCCTGCAACTGTACATGAAGGCTAATTTCTTTATTGATAAACGTGTTGTACTTCACATTGTTAGTAGCGATGTTAAAATCGAGCCGGTTGATGACCAGGTCGGCCTGGGCGATAAAGTCGGTACGGGTGCTTTTTGCCACGCGAGCGGTAAACACAATTGGCTTAGTGACCCCGTGCATAGTCAGGTTGCCGGTAATGGTGATAAAATGATATGCAGCTTCCGATTGGTGATTAACTGAAATGATATCCAATATGGTTAACGGAAACTTGTCCGCCTCAAAAAAGTTATCGCCTTTCAGGTTATTTTCCAGTTTCTGTTTGTCGGAGCCATTCAAATCAGCAACGTCGATAGAACTCATATCCATCACAACGGAACCTTTTGACAACTGACCGCAATAAAGTGTAAGGTTACCCGATTGTATTTTAATTGTGCCATTATGCTTTCCGGTCGTTTTCTCGGCTTTCCAACCTATTATGCTGGCTGAGGGATCGACGCTTAAAATACTGATCCCGCCTGGTTTTGGGTGGTTGATGGTGGTTTTATTGAGCCCGGCGCCGCCCAGCATCAATAAACAAAAGAGTAGTGTTTTCATGTCTTTTTGTTTTTAATTTTAAGACAAGATTAGCCCTCAATAACTTACCGATAAAATAAAGTAGACCAAAGGCCCGATTAATAGATGTATATTCAATTAGAATTTTACCGTGCATCATTCATCTATTAAATTTGATGTTGGTCTACTCAATTAGTTGTTTATCTGTTTTAATAATGATCATTGCTTAAATCATTTTGAAATTGCTATGAGCACTCAACAGCCTGCCACAAAAAAGACACTCCACCTACTATTCTGGATACTGATCACCCTGGTGTATTTGTTTGACCGGCGGTACCTTATTCAAAAGGCGGGGCTGGGCCATTTTGCAGAATGCACCATCGTGAGGCTTACCCTTATTATCTCGTTATCCTATTTTCACATTTTCTATCTGATCCCGCGCTATTTTTCTACCAAACGGTACGGTGCCTACTTTTCACTTTTGATCCTGGCGATCACGGTATACGTCGTGCTGCAAAACCTGTATGATATTTACCTGTACGGGTTTGTGATAGGCGCTTTGCCTTACCGCGATTTTTGGTATTCGATCCCTTTTAACCTGGTTAGTACAGCCTGGTACCTGGCCATAACGGTAGCATTTAAATTGAGCCTCGACTGGTACAGGCAACGCTCGGAAATAAATGCACTGCAGGAAGAGCTTAAACGGGAGGCATCGGTTATTGTAACCAATCATACCGACAGCGATTATGTTTTCCTGAAATCGGGTGTCAAAAAAATAAAGACATCCTTAGACTCCATTTACTACATACAGGGGCTAAAAGACTATTCTATTATTTATACCAATGAAGGAAAGATCATTGTGAAAGGCTCGTTAAAAATTGTGGAGGAACTGTTCCCGGCCAAACATTTTATGCGGGTGCACAAATCCTATATGGTGGCCAATAATAAGATAAAGCATATAGAAAGCAACAGGCTGATGCTGATGAATAACGAGATCATCCCGATAGGGAGAAGTTATAAGCATTTGCTGGCTTCTTAGTTGATTGGTTGATTAAGTTGGATTCAGTTGATTGAGTTGCGAACGTGCTTAATGATTCCAACAACTTTATCAACCACTCACTTAATCCAACTTAATCAACCCAATTACTCCATCCCATTCTTAACGTCATTAGTAAAATCCTCAAAAGGCATTACACCGGCCGAGTGCATGGCGTAAAATTGTTTCACATCCAATTTGCGTTGTTGTATGGAATGGTAAACTTCCCAAACGATCTGGGGGTTCCAAAATTTGCCGGCGGCATCCTTGGGTTGATACAGGTCGCTGGTGTAAAGCAGTTGGTGTTCGGGGAAATAAACCATCATTTGCCGGTCGCCGGTTTCGGTTTTATAGGCGTAGATCACCAGGCGGTTTTTGCCGGTGCCGACTGCCATTGAATCAGAGACATCGGTCAAAGCATAACCCGGTTTTGCGGTTTTGGCAAATGCGTCGGGTTCTGTTTTATAATTGGCTTTTAATAATTTATTGAGGATAAAAGTATTGCGCGCAGGATGATAGATTTTGATACCCGGTATCGCGGCAAATGCCCTTGCCCCGCCAATATGTAGCCAGGCATCGCTGGTAGTGATCAGTGCCTTGATCTTTTTGCTTGGGAACAATGCCTTCGCCCTGCTGATCAATGCCTCGCCATAATATGACGCGAGCGGGCTTTCTATAACCACGATACCATCAGGCTGTTCGATGATGGTGCTGTTGCAGGGGCCACGCAGAAACCATATGCCCGGCGCGATCTCTTTTCCGCCCTGGGCTATTTGTTTTGAGAGGCCGTCCTGCTGTTTCTTCGCCATGAGTTTGCCCTGTTCTTTTACTTCTGCGGGAATCATTAATGAATCAGCATTAAGCTGCGGATTTACCTGCCATTTGTTGACCAGGAAAGCGCCTCTGTAATAGCCGTTGATATAAGTATCCTGTTGCAATGGATAATGTATTCCCTTGCCCAACAGCATCCAGAAAGAATATTCGGTTATTTTCCGGCTATCACCCCAAATACTGAAGAACTCATTTTGATAAGGCTTGGTAATTTCCACGGCGGTGATCAGGCTGGTTTCCTGGTTGAGGAAAATGCGCACGGGCCAGCCCTCGAAGCTAAAAGCAACGATACTGTGCTTTGCTTTTTGATAGATGGTATCCTTTACGAAGGTCAAATCAGGAGAAACCAGCGCCTTTTGCAGGATCAATTCTGGTGCAAGGTATAGGTCGTCATATAGTTGCTGGGCCTGCAGCGTGGGCGCAATTTTGGTTCCGGCTTTCATAGCTGTAGCGCCCTCATTAAACAGGTAAGTGGGTTGGCTGCCGAAATCATAATCCTGTTCTTTTTGATCTACCCTAAATATGCGTTTAGATAAGTCTTTTTGAATGCTGCGGGTGTATTGCCCGGGGATATAGGGGCCCTCGGGCCTTTCAGACTGGTCGATGTCATTCTTATAGCCATAACCATCGAGCGATAGGGTTTGAACTGACTTCCAGCCATCGCCCATAGCGGAGATCGCTTTTTCCACCAATGTTTTTGCAATACTATTTTTCGACGGGGATTGGCTAAAAGATTTTGTCGCTGATAATAAAGCAAGTATCAGCAGGGTATACCGAAATTTCATGTTTTTATTTTAAAAGTATCCGGATGCCGGTAGCTCTTAAAATAATTTCAATGAAATGGCTGAAAAATCTAACAAACGGGATATTTGCTTAAACAGTTTACATTTTGCCTAACAGGATCATCGTCAGCATAAAAACATCATATAGGATGTGGAAGAAGATAGCGTACCAAAGGTTACTCTTGAAACCCCGGTACACCATGGTAATAACCAGGGCAAATATAAAGATGGCAATGACGGCGCCCCACCCTTCCTGCCAGTGATACAGCGCGAATAAGATGCTTGTTGTGATGCCACTGAAAGATAACACCGAGCCTGAATCCGAGAATATCCGTTTGGTGCGATTCAAGATAAATCCCCGGAAAACGATCTCTTCATAAGGGATCACCAAAACAGCGGCCAGCAGAATTACGAAAATGTAATTGAGCGGGTTGTGCCGGATAAAATTGAAGTCGGACAGGTTAGTATGTTTGAAACCCAAATGCGTGATGAACGGCCCCAATAGCCAGAAATGAAAAGCCGCGTAAACCAGTCCAACAGCCCCTCCTACTAATAAAGCGCGCATCTTGAGGTCGGAAAAGCGGAAGCCGATAGAGTTAAAACTTTCGCCGGTGAGGTTGAGGTAGATCCATATCAGACCCAGCACCACGAACGGATAGGCATACATCGGCAAATGCCCATAGTGCGGAAACAACATAGCAAACGCGATCAGTAGCACATCAAGGACCAGGAGCAAGTTGCTATTCTTCCCCTTCATGTTTACAAATTCCGGTAATCTTCGCGTACCGGGCTGAATAGATCGATCAGTTTGCAATCGGTAAGCGCTTTGCCGCCATGCATTGCGTTTGAAGGGATGACGGCGAAAAATCCCGGTTCCAATATTTGAGTATCACCGTTGACCGTCATTTCAAATTTACCTTCAATAGCGAATGAGCATTGCTCGTGGATGTGCTGGTGCAGCGGGATCGAACTTCCGGCTGTTACCTCGATAAAGTTAATGGTGTTGGTATCGGTGTGGATCAATTTGGAAAAAAAACCGGGGGCGATCTCTTTGGTGTTGATGTCGGCAAAGTGGCGAAAGACGGTAGTGTCCATAGGTTTTAATTAAGTGGTTAAATATACTGATGCCCGGGCTTCTTTATTAAAAATTTGTAACAATTAGTTAGCGAATCAGTATCAATTCTGGATATTTTTTGTAAATGTCTGGGAATGTTTAAAAAAATCAGCTATTGTAAGGATGCAGGAATGTGCCGATATTGGCAGCATAAATCATAACCAATTATGCCCGAAACAGCAAACGGAAATGTAACTGCAAACCTGTCAGAAGGCATAAATACTATTAGCTTTTATCATCCTGCCCAAAATTCATTGCCGTCTGACCTGCTGGATCGGCTTTGTAAGAAAATTGAAGAAGCAGGGAGCAATCCTGGAACACGGGTAATTTTATTGAAAAGCGAAGGTGACCGTACCTTTTGCGCTGGCGCTAGCTTTGATGAATTACTTCAAATAAAGGATAAGGAAGCCGGGGCTGTTTTCTTCTCGGGCTTTGCAAGAGTGATCAATGCCTGCCGCAAATCGCCAAAGATCATTATAGCCCGCGTTCAGGGTAAAGCAGTAGGTGGCGGAGTCGGACTTGCCGCCGCCGCCGATTATTGCCTCGCTACCGAAGCCGCCTCTATTAAGCTAAGCGAACTAGCTATTGGCATAGGCCCCTTCGTGATATCGCCTGCCGTTATACGCAAAATAGGTTTGCCTGCATTTTCGCAACTAACTATTCGTGCTATAGATTTCCAAACCGCTGCCTGGGCGCAAGAGAAAGGCCTTTATAATGAGGTTTATCCTGATATTCCGGCGATGGATGCTGCATTAGAGGCTCTTACACAAAAACTGGCTTCCTATCACCCCGATGCGCTCGCCGGTCTGAAGCAAATATTATGGGAAGGCACAGAAAACTGGGACGAACTGCTTGCCGAACGGGCAGCCATCAGCGGTGAATTAGTGCTATCAGAATTTACTCAACATGCCCTTAATGGCTTTTTAGGCGGAAAACGATAATTTCACTGACAACTATCCTTAACCAATAGGTAATTTTCTTTATAGTAACCAACATTTAATTATTGATTTAATTAACTTTGTACCTATAATTAAATAATTTATTGTAACCTTCCCCTGTCATTCACGTTAGACACATAACATTGCAGCTCTATTTTTATGACGGGTCCACAGAAAAATAGGACGATCATTATCATAAGTATTATTAGCATCATTATCGGCATATCGGTGATGGCAGGATGGGTGTTGAATATGCCCCTGCTCCAGCAAATAGTACCCGGATTTGATTCGATGGTATTTAATACGGCCTTATGTTTTGTTCTGTTGGGCAGTGTATTATTCCTGACCCTATACCCGGCCCGGAGATATAAAGGGGTAACTTCTTTTGTATTGTCGTTAACAGTCACTCTCGTTGGCTTAATTACCTTATTGCAATTCCTGTTTCATTTTAATACAGGATTAGATCAGCTATTTGTTAAGGATACCGGTATTGCAACCAACAGTCACCCGTTCCCGGGGCGCATGGCGTTTAATGCGTCAGTAAATTTCACACTTCTCGGTTTAGGGTTCTTAATGCTAACTGCAAAAAAACGGCTATTTGATTTAATCGCTCAATATCTTTTTCATGCAGTTACTATCCTGTCGGCAATAGCATTGGTGGGTTACCTGTATGGGGTATCGTTATTCAATTCTCTTTTATATGTGAGCTCAATGGCGACCCACACGGCCATTCTTTTCTTTATTTTATCGGTGACGGCAGCCCTCTTAAACCCTTCTATTGGCATATCAAAGCTTTTTACCGGCAGGCAGGTGGGTAATCAAATGGCCAGGTGGCTTTTCGCCCTGATGGTCCTGATGGTTGTCTTATTCGGTTCCTTGCGCGTTCGGGCCCAGTACTTCGGGTTATTTTCCCTGGACATTGGAATTTCGCTGCTGGCTGTTTGTTTTTTATTGATCAGCCTTGTCATCATATGGACTACCGCCTCCTGGTTAAACAAGATCGATGCACGGCGATCTGAGGCTGAGTCCAAAATCAAATTAATGAATGCCGACCTGGAGAAGAGAGTGGAAGAGCGCTCGGCTGAGATCAAAAAAAGCGAGGAAAAATATCATTCATTGATCGAGCAGGCCTCGGATGCCATTTACGTGCTTAATTTTAACGGGTGTTTTACTGATGTTAATGCCAGTATGTGCAAAATGACTGGCTATAGCCGCGAGGAACTTTTGGAATTAAATGTTAGTGCCATCATTGATCCGGAAGAATTGAAGATCGACCCTTTACCCAAATCGTTGTCTGCCTTATCGGAGTCGGTGGTGCGTGAAAGAAGGTTTTTGAAGAAAAGCGGAAAGATATTTACAGTAGAGGTTAATGTAAAGAGATTCTCCGACGACCGGATACTGGTTATTGCGCGCGATATTACCGGCAGAAAAAGGATGGAGGCCGAGCTTAAGGAAGCAGAATTGAAATTCAGGACCATCGCTGAAAAATCGATGGTGGGCGTATATATCGTTCAGCGCGGAAAATTTGTTTATGTGAATCCCAGGTTTGCCGAGGTTTTTGGCTACGTGCCTGATGAAGTGATGAATACATTTGATGTTGAAGCTATTATCGATAAAGATTACAGGGCCATCACTACCGAGAATGTTAGAAAACGTATGACGGGCGAGGTAGAAAGCGTGCACTATGAAGCTAAAGGGCTGAGAAAAGATGGTACAAGCAATTGGATTGAGTTTTATGGAAGCAGGGCCACCTTAGGCGATGAACCGGCAATTATCGGGTCGATGATAGATATCACCGAGCGGAAAAGGGCCGAGGATGAGCTAAGGTCGTCAGAAAATAAATATAAGTTCCTTTTTGAAAGCAACCCATCTCCCTTGTGGATGGTCGCAAAAGACGATTTGTCAGTTATTGCGGTTAACCAGGCTGCGGCCAACCTGTATGGTTACACTAAAGAAGAGCTTTTAAAAATGAAAGTAACCGCTTTCAGGCCGGATGAAGATTTGGAATTACAATTAGAGCGATACAGGGTAGAATCAAAAGGAGCGGAAGATGCGACTATAGTTCGTCATATCAGGAAGGACGGCTCCATGATCTTTGTACAAATAATTGCACATGACATTGTTTTCGAAGGGAGGTCAGTGAGGCTTTCCTTAACCAACGATATTACAGAAAGACTTAAAGCAGAAGAGTCACTCAGGAAATCGGAAGCTAACCTGCAAACCATATTAAAGACCACCGATACAGCCTATGCTTTGTTTGATATGGATCTGAAGTTGCAGGCATTTAACCAGAAAGCCATTGAATTCGTAACGGAGCAGTACCACCATGTGCCCCAAAAGGGTGATAGGCTTGCGGAATTTTTTCCTGCAGAAAGGTTTCCTCAGTTCCTGAATTTCATTAAAACTGTATTAGAGGGGAACCATATCGCCTATGAAATTGATTATAAAAAACCTGATGGTTCTGTATGTTGGTATGATGTTAAATTATCGCCTCTCACCAATGATGACAAAGAAATATTGGGTACACTAATGGCCCTGTATGATATCACTGAAAGAAAGAATGCCGAACAGAACTTGAAAAGCGCTTATGAGCGGATACAAGATCATATCGGTAGCATAAAAGAGATGGCCTGGAAGCAATCGCACCTGGTACGCAGTCCGCTGGCCAACCTGATAGCTCTGGCCGAAATGCTGAAAACCCACCCCGGCGATGCCGAAATATTGGAGCACTTTCAAACCGAGATCAATCGCCTGGATGATGTAGTGCATGATATTGCAAAGGAAGCGGCGGTGCATGACGCGTAAATGTCCCGGCAGATTCAACATCCACCGGGCTGTGTATTATTTCAGATCAGGCGATAGGTTAATATCGGCTTCTAATTTGCAGGTGTGGTTCCGGTTGTGGTATCGGTTGCATCTTGAGGACAAAATACGTCCAATGACTCTATTAAAACTTTCACTACATCGCGCCATTTTTGAGGTATAAAAAAAAGCTGCGAAACCAAAACAAGAATGGGCCGGGCAATACTATAAATGCTGCAAAGGCTTGGGGTAGTTGCCGTCATTGCCTTTAAATGGTGCTCAGTAAAATGTTTCTCCACATGAGCGTTTACCTCCTCGAAGGTCAGTGTCTTTTCAGTCTTCATAATCTTTTGATTTATAATCAAATATCATTACAAAAACTAACCCTGAGATGAGTAAAACTACGCTTTTGAAAAGGTGTTTTTACGGTATTAAAATGGGTGTAAAGACGGTGATAATGTGAGGGTTAATTGAGGAATTTCGATAAACTTAAAACTTAAAAATCATGCCAGTAAAATTAAACAAACGCAAGGCCCCTAAAGTTACCGAAATGGCTAATATAGCTACGGCTCCAAGGGTGGTTTCATCTTTGATAATCAACAAAGATAAGATCAAGAAAATGGTTACAAAGTATAGGACTATTCATACAGTAGATCCTAATTGCTTGAAATTTATTCATTTCAATCTTAAAGAGATTATTGTGCTCTTTATAGATAACCAGGTCATTGATCCAACAATTTCTATAAATGCCCAACTGGATGACCTGGACAATAAAGGCCTAAAAATATATTTGGGAAACCATATTGATGACACATCATGTCCACCAAATCCTGATCCAACCAAACCCAATCCTTATTTGCACAGGGATACTGCGATAATTTGCAACACAAAGCTTGATGTACCAACCCGCACCTGGATGGATCAATTAAAAGAGGTTGCTCCTCTTGTTAACTCAATTTCAGTTTTGGGTGCCGGTGAAGGATTGGACAGAGGATCAATTTGCCCGCCTAATTGTCCGAAAAGTGTAGATCCTTCCGGTTATTTCCATCAGGATATTTTGCCTTAGTGTCTGATTTTTATATATTTAGCATCAATACTTATAATTTTAAATGAAACAGTATTAATGCTTAGTTTCCCATATCATTTATTAGCAGAATGGTCGTGCTTTATCGCATCCATTCTGTTATTGAGAAACTTGGATCCTAAATTTTGGTTGGTTGTAAAGTTATATCTGTTCTCTGTGGTGTTTATTGAAAGTGTTGGGCGTTATCTTATTGTAAGAAATAATCAATGGATGTATAACTTATATACCCCAGTTGAATTTACATTCGGGATTTGGATAATTTCAAAGATTATTGACTCAAGGAAGGTGAAATATATATTCTTATTTAGTTATATTATTTTTTTTGGATATTATATTATCGAGCTTGTTAAGTACAAAGGAATAGATACCTTTTTTAATGATAGCAGTACAATTGGTTCAGTTATCATCATAGGCTTATGCATACTCTATTATTACATGTTGTTTGAACAGGATAGGTACGTGAATTTATTGGCCGACCCAGCATTTTGGTTCATATCTGGTTATTTTATATTTTATACAACGAGTGTAGGAATAGAGACATTTTTCAAGAAGCTGGAAGGAATAATGGTAAGCTCCACTGTTTCTTTGGGCTCGGTAATTATGGATATTCTTAACTTGATTTTGTACGGGTTTTGGATAGTAGCATTTATATGTCTAAGGAACAAGAGGAAATCTTTGCAGATGTCATAACCGCTTCGGTTATTTTCCTGACGGTAGCGTTAAGCCTTATTTTGCTTGTCATTGTTTACAATCGTCGTAAAAAAAACCATATAGAAGAAAAGGCACAAATGAAACTCATATTTGATGCTGAGTTAATTAAGACCCAACTGGAGATCCAGGAGCAGACCATGCAAACCATAGGCGCCGACCTGCATGATAATATTGGACAGTTATTAAGTCTGACCTCTTTAACACTAAATTCTGTACAATTAAATGATCCGTCGAGAGCCAGGCAAAAAATAGATGCGGCCATTGATCTTACCGGGAAATCGATTAAGGAAATGCGACTGCTGGGTAAATTGTTGCAAGGCGAACAACTGGTAGAAATGGGCCTGGAAAATGCGATCAAATACGAAATTAATTGGGTAGAAAAGGCCGGCCGGCACGAAATCAAATATGTTGCCGAAGGCGAGGCGCCGGCTCAAAATAACCCTGATAAGGACCTCATCATTTTTCGCATACTACAGGAGGTGCTTAATAACATTATTAAACATGCAAATGCATCACAGATGGATATCACGCTGGATTACCTGGCGGGATCAATTCAGCTCAAGGTAGTTGACAATGGGACGGGTTTTAACGTAGATCAATTAACGGCAGATCAAAAAGGCATGGGTTTGCAGAATATTCAAAAAAGAGCCGGCATTATCGGCGGCGAGGTATCCATCCGGTCACAACCCGGCGAAGGCACTTGTATAGATATATTTATTCCTTATCCCTAAGTTATGGAAACAGAGAAGATACTTATCGCTATTGTTGATGACCACACCCTGTTCAGGAATGGTGTAGCCGGGCTGATGGGCGAATTTGATGAATTACAGGTTGTATTTGAAGCCGGTAACGGACAGGAAATGCAGCAGCTATTACCAAAACAGGCCTTACCTGATGTGATCCTGATGGATATCAATATGCCTGTAATGAATGGCTATGATGCTACATGCTGGCTGAAAGACAAGTATCCCCAGGTGAAGGTTTTGGCGCTCAGCATGTTTGAAGATGATAATGCCGTGATAAAGATGATCAAATGCGGCGCCTGTGGTTATGTGCTGAAAGAATCAAAACCAAAAGAGCTTCTGGAAGCTATCAAAGCTATTTATACCAAAGGCGTTTATATCAACGAAATGGTTTCGGGCAAATTGATCAGGTCGGTTTTTGATAAGCAAACCGCCCCTGAGTTTACCAAAAAAGAACTGGAGTTTTTAAAGTTTTGCTGTTCGGAATTGACTTATAAGGAGATCGCTGATAAAATGTTTGTTAGTCCGCGTACCGTTGATAATTACAGGGAGGCCCTTTTTGTGAAATTAAGCTTAAAGTCGAGGACTGGCCTCGTACTGTATGCCATCCAGAACCAGTTCTTTTCTTTCTAAACCCGGAGTTCAAAAGATTTTAATCCCAAAAACCTGGCGTAGCGTTTTGCCGCTGAATTAACTGCAGACTCGTTAGCCTTGCTTAGTGATTTGAACGGGCTGATTTCCAGCACAACACTATCCTTTTTAAACGTGTGCTTCCAAAGGCCAATAACGCGCCCGTTAATGATAATGGTGTTATTAAAGATAGTGCCCCGCGGATCAGCCTTATTTAAATGTACCGATTCAATTGTCGCGCTGCGGTCCTTATAGCTCACAATATACTCATCATAATTTGGCAGCAGGTAAGCTGCGCTGTTTGTTTTCAGGATCGATGAATGCTCAGCAAACCAGTAGGTATTCCCCTCAAAAACCTGGCTCGTTAGTTTATCCTTTATCATTTCAAGCCCTGCTTTGGCATCAGCCACGGTAAGGCCGCTCCACCATACATAATCTTGTAAGGTAGCAGGCCCGTGCGCTATAAAATACCGTTCGGCTAATTTGGCAAGCGCTTCATCGCGGGCCAGGGATTTTACTTTAGGGACACGTTCTTCAAACAAAGCATAAGTAAACTGCTTGCCCTGCCTGCCACCGCTACAGATCAACCCAATCAATTCCATCTGCATCATGATGTGCACAAACCGCTGTTCATCGGTAGCAATCCCGGCCTGTTGTAAAACTTCCGCAACATCATTGCGCATTAGTTGCCTGCCGCCATTCAGCGCTTTTACCAGCGCTTTCTCGCACTTTGAAAAAATATCCCGATCCAACTTTAATTGCCGGTGCCTGAAACTTGCTATTGCCTGCACCCTCGGTGCGGTTAGTTCCAGCATCCACCTGATGTCTTCCGGGTGTACAAAATGCCAGGTGGGGCGCATTACGTGGGTACGGATAATATCCCCGTCAGTAAACGCCTTCTCGATCATCGCATCCGTAACGCCTTGCAGCCGCTGGCCAATGGCCCATTTTGCACCTGTATAATCCTGCGCCTGTACGGCTCCCAGGTGTTGTACAATTTCGGCAGGGTTTTTAAATTTTGGCGAAGCCAGGTGCTGGTTGGCAAGGCGTAACTGAACTAGTTCTGAAGACTTCATAGCATAAGGTTACGGAAATTTATTCTTCCCCATATAGTCGCAGCCTGTTTCGCAAGCTGCGCATTTCCTCATGCATATTTTCCACACGTTCCAATAAATGTGTGATGGCTTCAATGCCCGCTATATTGATATCCAGTTCCCGATGCAGGCGGATCATCTTTTCCAGTTTCTGCAATTCGGTTTCAGGGATATATTCAGCCTGATCCACTATCCTGATCTCTACCAGCCCTGCATCATGCAGCGAGTGGATAAAAGTATATTCCACCTGGTGCCAGGTGCAAAAATCGTTGGTCGATATTAAAGTTGCTGTTGCCATCTTATTCAGATTTAGATAGTTCAGTAAACAATTCCTTTTGCTTATCAGTCAGGTTGGTTGGCAACTGTATGTCATAGGTCACATACAGATCACCGGATTCGTCTGCCTTTTTATAAACCGGCATGCCTTTGCCTTTTAGCTTTACCTTCGTGCCGTTCTGGGTTTCCGGCTTCACCTTGATCTTTACCTTGCCGGTCAATGTGTCAACGGTCACCTCGCCGCCAAGTACCGCGGTATACAGATCGAGCTTTACGGTGCTGTGCAGGTCGGCCCCGCTTCTCCTGAAATTCGAGTCATTGGCCACCGTGAAGGTGATATACAGATCACCCGCAGGCCCGCCGTTTGCTCCCGGTCCGCCATGTCCTGCGATTTTTATCGTCTGCCCGTTCTCTATACCCGCCGGTATGGTGATGCGGATCTGTTTGTTATTTACGGTAAGCGTTTGTTTGTGCGTCTCGCTTACGTCCTTCAAACTTAAATTCAACTCGGCATTATAATCCTGCCCACGGTATTTAGCCTGACTCCTTGAGCGCCCCGAGCCCCCAAACATCGACTGGAAGAAATCCGAAAAATCCTCCCCACCATCGCCGAAACCTTCAAAGTCAAATCCCTGCGTACCGCCGCTGCTAAACCCGCCCTGTTGCCTGCCGCTTTGTGAACGTTGCTGCTGGGCATGTTTTTCATACTCCTCGCCGTGCTGCCAGTTTTCGCCATATTTGTCGTATTTCTTCCGCTTTTCCGGGTCACTAAGTACTTCGTTAGCCTCGTTCAATTGCTGAAATTTCTTGTTCGCTTCAGCATCGTTAGGGTTTAGGTCGGGATGATGTTTGCGCGCCAGTTTGCGATAAGCGTTTTTGATATCCTTCTCGCTTGCTGTTTTTTCTACCCCTAATATTTTGTAATAGTCAATAAAAGCCATTGTTAGGTATTTATAGTTCTTAAACCTTTTAGATGGGGTTTAAGTTTTGTGAGTATAAAATTAGTACAAATCAGGTGGAATAAATATGATGGCCGTCATTATAAACGGTCTCTATCATAGTCTATCCGAAAGAGCGTTTGTACACCCGTTCTCCGGTCAATAATAAACACTAATAGAAAAATATCATTAGCCCAAAGTTATTTTATGTGCTACTACTTTGGTCAACTAAACTTGCAGGCGTATTGACAGCCAATCCGATATGTGTTAATTATCGCCCAAAAACAGCTCGTGAAGGCCGTTTTTTGCCTGGAAAAACTTTGTGTATTTATGACACTAAGATGATAAATCATATATATAAAAAGTCGCACCTTTGCGGCATGTTAAACGGGGTCAACCTAAGTCGTATGATCTTGATAAAACCTCATCAATTTATCCCCTCGTTTAATATTAAAAGGATTCACAATTAATTGAATATCAAAATGAAAGCAAGAATTTTATCTATCGTAGCATTGGCTGCAATATTATCACTTACAACAAAAAATATTTGCGCTGCTACTGGAAAAAATGATGCCTATGTTGTTTTAAACGACATCAAGGCCATTAACAAAATTGAAGTTTACGGAAACGTTGAATTGTTCATCACCAGCAACATGACCGAGAAAGTACAAGTGTATAACAAGTACTATTCTGAGAGCGCCCTGGTGCAAAGCCGCAAAGGTGTTTTACGCATATCTTCTTACAATAACGAAAAGTTGATCGTATGGGTTAGTGCAAACGACCTGCGTTCAGTTTCAGCTTTTGACAATGCAGAAGTAAGGTCATTCGGTAATGTATCTAACATCGAGTTTAGTGTGGATCTGCATAACAATGCAACAGCTAAATTAAATTTGGATGTGTACAACGCTGACATTACTTTAAAAGACAATTCGAAGATCGAACTGAGCGGTACCGCCAACCAGTTAAATATCGACCGTAACATCAATGCAACGCTTACCGATGCTGGTTTTACAGCAGAATTTGCTACCGATCACATGATCGTCGCACCGGTGATTGCCAAAAATGATGAGATCATCGGTTTAGAATAATCCCCCTCGAAGTTTTTAGTTTGGTTTATATAGGTTGAAAGCTATCTGCATATGCGGGTGGCTTTTTTTGTGTTTGGATTATTTATATATCCTATGCATCGTATCCTTAAGATCAATATACAACTGCTTGTAGATATCAAAGCCTTTCGCGTAAACAGGTGCGTTTTTTGGATCAGGTTTAAATATCTTCAGGTCGGCATTGGCAGATTGCGGATATTCTTTCATCAATCCTAAACTTTTCAAAGCGATCAGGGCGGCGCCCACAGCCGAGGCATCGTCCGCCTGCAATATGGCCAGGTTGGTATTGGTGATATCGGCCAATAGCTGCACCCAAACTTCGGATTTGGTAAAGCCGCCGCTGATATTGATTTGCGTAATGGGCACGGAATTTTGCTGCACAGCCTCAAGCACATGCTTCATCGCATAGCATATACCTTCCAATACCGCCCGCGAAAAATGCGCTTGCGTATGCTGCAATTTCACACCGAAAAAGTTTCCGCAGGTTTCGCTGTCCCAAATCGGGGCGCGTTCGCCGGTGAGGTAGGGTAAAAATAGCAGGCCATTGCTGCCTGCGGGTATGGCGGCTATTTCTTTAAATAGGTTGTCGTAGTCATGTTCGGTTAGTCCCGGTCCGCCATTATTCCTCAGCCACCATTGCAGGGCAACGCCTCCGTTGTTGATAGGCCCGCCGCAAATAAAGGTTTCGCTATCCAAAATATAACTGAAGGTCATGGCCTCCATATTGGGCAGGGGCACATTACTGGCAACCCGCACGGCGCCGCTGGTGCCGATGGTCATGGCGGCAATGCCCGGCTTATCCGCCATGCTGCCGAGGTTGGCCAGAACTCCGTCGCTTGCGCCAATTACAAAAGAGGTGCCTAGTTTAAGAAAATTTAACGATTCGCTCTCATAGCTTTTCGTATGATCGGTAGGCACAGGCCGGGAAAGATTTGCTTCCTTTATTCCTGCCAAAGCAAGTGATTCGTTATGCCAGGCTAATTGCTCAATATTAAACAGCCCCGTTCCGGATGCTACGGAATGATCCACTGTGAACTCCTTGAAAAGTTGATACCAAACATATTCCTTGATCGAAATGAATTGATAAGTTTGAGCAAAAAGCGCAGGGTTATTTTCTTTGAGCCAGATGATCTTACATAAAGGCGACATCGCATGCAAGGGGGTGCCGGTCGCTTTGTAAATAGCCAAACCTTCCGCACTCGCCCGCAACTTTTTTGCTATTGCCGAACTGCGGCTATCTGCCCAGGTCGTCATCGGGGCAAGGGCATTGCAGTTCTCATCTACGCAGATCAAGCTATGCATAGCGCTGCTCAGGCTGATGGCTAAAGGCTGTGAGCCGATTTGAGTGATGATATCTTTGATGGTCGCGATGAATGCTTCCCAGATCTGTTCAGGGTCCTGTTCATAATAACCCGGCTGTGGAGCGGTATAAGAATAATGCTGCTGGCATACTTTAAACGACTGTCCCGCAATATTCACCGCCACCGCCTTTACGCTGCCGGTACCAATATCTACCCCTAAAACATATTCCATGCCTGCAAGATAAGTTTTTTGAGAAGAATTGAGATTGATCAGACTTACGAAATCTTAGCAACGTCGTAAGTCTTCCGGCTGCTTCTGATCCGGATTTCGGCAAACGTCACATGCAATATAAATGCGATCCAGAACGCTATCCCAAAAAACTGGTGAACAGTTAAGCCGGTGAGCTTGCTCGTCGCGAAAAAGATCCCCATTATAGGCCGGGTGGTTGAAACGGCCAGGCCAATTGCCAAAACCCTGATCATCCATTCGCGGTGTAATGCGATCTCTCTTTTTATGATATGCAGGTAGGCTTTCAGTAGCGAAAACAGGAATGCGATGCCAAAAACTGTTACCGCCAGCGTCTCGGTGATCCCCCCAACGGCCATGATCCAGCCCATTATTAAAGCAGTGATGCCGATGATCAAACCGGAAACCAAAACGACATACCCTGTAAACCGATGTATCTTTGGGTACTTCGTGCGCAGTCTTTTTACGAATTGCAGCGGTGCAAGCAGCATAAATAATAAGCCGGGAACGATATGGATGAGGGTTAACAAGGGATGCGCGGCAAACCCGTCATCCGGCACCGGCGAGTTGCTTTTGGTGATTCCGTGTACATAGGCGTTTGTATTTAAGGCGTTTAAAAATGCCAGCCTTCTATAAACGATGATGATACCAATCAGCACCAAAAAAATAGTGATACCCCACAGCCAGCGTTCTGATTTACTACTTTTATTATCCATGACACATTTCCCCCCAGGGTTACTTTTAATAGATTTTGTATTGCCTCTTCAATAAATATTTATATTTTTGTACTAATATAAAAAATTAACTAAAAATATAATTCACTTGAAAATCTTAGTTATTGAGGACAATCCTGACATAAAAGAAGTATTGGATTATATTTTGCAGGATGACGGTCATGAGGTTGTTACCTGTACCGACGGTACATCTATCAATGAGCTTGACCGGATAATGCCTGATATGATCCTGATGGACGAGATATTGGCCGGGTCCAGGGGAAGTGCGTTGTGCCTCCGGTTAAAAAGCAATGAAGCGACCCGGCATATCCCGGTTGTACTAATTTCCGCTACACCCAACCTTCAAAGTACTGCCGAAAAATGCGGTGCAGATGCCTACATAGAAAAGCCGTTTAACATTGATGCTCTGACTGATATTATCCACCGACTCGCCGGGGCACAAAAATAGGCTGCCATTTTCACTTACGATCTCGATTATTATTTTTACAGCAGGTATTTGTTTTCCTATAGTCGTATCTTTAATAAGTAATGATAGCTATCGAAACCGCCCGGCAGATCGCCTTAGCCCTACCCGATACGGAAGAATACGATCATTTTGGCCGACCGGCGTTCAAGATCAAAGGCAAACGAACTTTCGCCACCCTTTGGCCTGCGGAAAAACGGATGATGGTTAAGTTATCATTAATAGATCAATCCGTATTTAATTCATTTGATGCATCTGTATTTTACCCCGTACCCAACAAATGGGGATTGCAGGGCGCTACTTTTGTCGAGCTCTCAAAAGTGCGACTGGATATGCTGACCGATGCGATCAATACAGCATATGAAACCGCGGCCATAAAAACTTCCAAAAGTTAGGGATTAAATATATCTTCGTTTTATCGCCCCTGCTTTTTAAACCAACTCATCAATCAGCCATGAAACGCCTGTTTATCCTCTTTTTATTTGTATCGATAATTGTCAGTCAGACAAATGTCTTTGGCCAAAATGCCGTACAAGGAATCTATAATGTTAAAACCTACGGAGCTGTGGGCGATGGCAAAAACCTCGACTCAAAAGCTATCGACAAAGCAATCGACGCAGCAGCAAATGCAGGCGGCGGACAGGTTTATTTGCCCGCGGGAGATTATTTGTCGGGTTCGATCCATCTCAAAAGCAATGTTTCTATCTACATCGAGCAGGGTGCTACCATCATCGCCACTGATCAAGACCCGGGCTCAGCTTATGACCAGGAAGAACAAACAGTGAATATGATTTACCAGGATTCGGGCCATAGCCATTTTCACAATGCCTTGCTTTGGGGCGAAAATATTCATGATATTTCAATCCTCGGGCCGGGTAAGATATGGGGTAAGGGCCTGATAAAAGATTATAAAAAGGGCAGCAAGGAAGCCAATAAATCGTTGGTACTATACAATTGCCGGAATGTGCTCATTAAAGATATTACTTTCTTCCACGCCGGCTGGTTTGCCATACTAGCTACTGGGGTTGATAATCTGACCATCGATAATGTAAAGATGGATACCAACCGTGATGGCATGGACATCGATTGCTGCCGGAACGTACATGTGTCTAATTGTACGGTTAACTCGCCGTATGATGATGGCATCTGCCTCAAAAGCACCTATGCCTTAGGTTTTTTCAGGGCGACGGAAAATGTGACGATCACTAATTGTATCGTCAGCGGCTATGACGAAGGCTCTTTTTTGGACGGCACCTATAAACGCGAGGACAAACAAGCCTACCGGACAGGCCGTATCAAATTCGGCACCGAATCGAACGGCGGTTTTAAAAATATTGCCATCAGTAATTGTGTGTTCGACTTTTGCCAGGGCCTGGCGTTGGAAACTGAAGATGGCGGCTTGCTGCAGGATGTGACCATCAGCAATATTACCATGCGGGATATCACCTCCGCCCCTATCTTCCTACGCCTCGGCGCACGTATGCGGGGGCCTCAGGGAACTCCTGTCGGCGAATTGCGACGGGTGTCCATTAATAATATCCGTGTGTATGGTTCTAACCCCGCCCTTAGCAGTATTATCTCCGGTATACCGGGCCATGACATCCAGGATCTGGAATTAAACAACATCCGCATTTACTACGACGGCGGCGGCAAGGTGCTGGATACCAAAGTCCCCGAAAATGAAAAGAATTACCCCGAGCCCAATATGTTTGGCAATATGCCTGCTTATGGCTTTTATATCCGCCATGTGGCAGGGTTGAAAATAAGGGACGTGGAAGTTAGTTTTTTAAAGGATGACCCGCGCCCGGCATTTATATTTGACGAGGTAAAAGGTATAGATATGCACAATGTAAAAGGGCAAACGGCAAAAGGAGTGGATGTGTTTAAGTATATTAATACGGAGCATTGAGCTTTATCCCTGTTGTCATTTCGAACGACAGTGAGAAATCTTATGCGTTCGGCATAGTTCGATATTCACTTGTATAAGATTTCTCCTCGTTCCTCGTCGAAATGACAATTTACTTATTTTTTCCTATTTCACAATCCTTCCCAAAACCTGATCCCGCAGATATTTGCTTACCGGCACTTGTTGCTTTTGTACATGCAGGGTATTGCCCTCAATGCTGTCAACTTTATTGATAGCTACGATATAAGATTTATGGGTTTGGATGAATTGTTTTGCAGGCAGCTTTTCAAGCAACGACTTGATCGTGATATGCGTGATGATCTTTTTGCTTTCCAGGTGGATGGCTACGTAGTTTTCCATCCCTTCAATAAAAAGGATATCGTCGAAAGTGATCTTTTCCAGCTTTCCGTTTGCCTTTAAAAAGATATAAGGTACGGTATTAGCCGGTTGTGCTTTTGATTCAAAATAATCCCTGGCCTTAAAAGCCGCTTTCAGGAAACGTTCGTAGGATATCGGCTTCAACAAATAGTCCATTACATCCAGTTCGAAGCCTTGTATGGCATAATGTTCGAATGCCGTGGTAAATATCACTTTAGGCGGATTGGGAAATGCTCTTAAAAATTCCACCCCGGTAATGTGAGGCATTTGAATGTCAAGGAAAAGCAGGTCGACAGGTTGTTGCTGCAGCAGGTTGCTTAATTGCAGGGCATCTTCGCAGGTTCCTTTCAGTTCAAGAAAATCAATTTTATCAATATATCCCTGCAATCCCTTGCGGGCGAAGGGCTCATCATCGGTTATAATACAGGTGATCTTATCGCTCATAGTTTATCTTCAAATCAGCTATAAAATTATCGTCTTTCTTTTCAAGACTAAGCGAATGTTTACCGGGATAAAGCAGGTCGAGGCGGCGCTTTAAATTCTCCAATCCTATCCCTCCTGCTTTCGGTTCAACTTGCGTCAACAGCGTTGGTACAGAGTTTTCAACGCGGAATTCGATCCGATCATCTTCTGTCGTCGCTGTTATCTTCATCTGGTATTCTCCGCCGACAAACTTAAAGGCATTCTCCACCAAAGGCAAAAAAAGTAGCGGATATACTAATTGTCCGTTCAACTGCTTGTCAAAATCTACATTCAACTTTAGCTTATCCGTACTACGTATTTTTTGCAGTTCGATAAAGCTTTGCAGGTATTCAATTTCCTGCATTACAGGTACCTGTTGCTGCTGGTCGTACAATTGATACCTCAATAACTCCGAAAATTTTTCGATGCTCCGTTTTGCTCCCGGCATATCCTCATCCATCTGGAAATAAATGGTATTTAATGCATTGAATAAAAAATGCGGGTGATATTGCGCCTTCAAAAACTTCAGTTCTGTTTCAAGGTGCTCGTTAGTTACTTTTTCCAGTTGTACTTTGTTATCTACATAAGCCCTCAGCCAGTTGCTGCCACGAGCGATTCCATAATAAACGATAGCATATAAAGTGGGGATCATGTTGATGTCAGCCACATCAGCCCAGGATATGTACCAGGGTTTCCAGTCCTGGTGCAGTAACATATCCATCGGTACGAATACGACGTTCACCAATACCAGATTGGCTCCTACCAGTATCGCCAACTCTCTCGCCACCCCCTGGTAGGATAATTGCGCCGGCCATCTTTTATCATAATAGCGGAAAAGTCTTTCAAAAAGATAGATCGCGATATAACCTACCACTATCGTACAAGTCATTTCAACCGCATTGATATAAAATTCTCTTTCCCAAAAATGCTCGTTCACATCGGTATCATGCAGCAGTCTTATGGTAGCGTATACCAGCAAACCATACACGGCAGGGAAGATATATTTTCTGAAAAAATTCATATTATAAGCGTTGTCATTCTGAACGTAGTGAAGAATCCATTGAGAGTTATTTTGTACTCCGAATTTACTTAGTGGAATAGATTCTTCTCCGCTAACCAGCGGATCAGAATGACAATTTCATTTTTGACAAGTGTAAATTAATATTTTATGCTGATAACGCCACTACCGGTTTTATTTCCTCTTCCTCAACCTGAACTGCTGGCTTTGGTTTATCCTTTGGTTTCATCCCAAACAAAAAGCGGGTGATTGCATACGGGCGCACAAACAAGTGATAGATCAACACGCTTACAAAGAAAGTGATCCCAACCGTATAAATATATTTCGACAGTATGCTTTCATTTTGTGTTTGCACGATATAATAAACAACCAATACAATAACCGTTTGATGCAGGATATAGAACGGATATACCGCCTGATTCAGATAGTTTAGTATTATATGTTTGCGGTTCAGGTAATGTTTACCATAACCTACCAATGCCAGCACCCATCCCCAGGCAATTGTAGGGCGCAATGCGATAAACAGATAGTTAAAAATGATATTGTGAAACGGCCAGTTTTCATGAAAGGGTTCTACCTTGTTCCAGCGCATGTATTCCCATATCATCAAACTCACAAACCCGATGCTCAGGGCAAAGCGGCGGTTACGTTCCAGGCTGTCCATCAGCTTTGGTTGTAGAATACACATAAATCCTGCCAGCAAAAAAAGCAACCAGTAAATAAAGTAGCAGCCATCATGCGCCAGATCATTGGTTTCGGGTAACTTTTGACTCAATAGTGTAAACCATATAATACCCGGCAGTATCAGCAGGTATACCCATTTATCTTTTGCCAATGCAGCCAGCTTTTGTTTGAAAGCATCGCTTTTAGGTGAGATCATCCAGGAGAATAGGGGCGCGAAGATCAGGTCGTAAATAAACAAATAGGCGATAAACCACAGGTGGTGCCAGCTAAAGCTGCCACCCTTTGGATATGGCACAAAATTAAATACACTTGGATACCAGTCCCAGAAGCTGCCTTTGTAGCCATTGGCTAATCGTTCCATATAAATTTGAGGCGGTACTATGATAAACATGCCCACCAAAAGCGGTATAAACAGCCTGCGGAAACGTAAACCGATGAAGCTTAAAGTAGAGCGCCGCTGCATCATGTAAAAGCTTACTGTACCAGAAATGAAAAAGAGCAGCGGCATGCGAAAAAGGTGCAAAAAATTATTCGATTCCATCATCAGGTTGCTGGTCTCGTGGTTCTTGATGTGCCAGCCGTCTTCGGCCACATAAGGCATGGCCGAATGAAAAAATAGTACGCCCAGTATGGATATTATTCTTAACCAATCCAGGTAAGTTTGTCGTTGTGTGGTTTCCATTGTCGTGATTTTTTATTTAAAGGAACCACGATCAGGCCACCTCGTAAAACAATTTTGACCAGTGGACGGATTTCGGTGACCAATGGACTCAAATCTATTTCCTAAAAACCTGTAAGCCGAACGAAACGATAGTAATGTATATTTTTTCCTTAACTTACATCGCCTTTACTCACAACCATGCGAAAACTATTAGCTCCTTTACTTTTCATTACGCTGTCCTTATCTGCGCACGCGCAAAAAAAAACCGTCGACAGTCTCAGAAAACTCATCGCTGCAACAAAAGAAGATACCAGCAACGTAATGTTAATGAATGAGTTGAGCCGGCATTACGTTTTTTCAAAGCCGGATAGCGCTTTAATACTCACACAACAGGCAGAACTACTGTCAAAAACAGTTGGATTTCTCAAAGGGGAAGCCATTAGCCTCAACAGGCAAGGGAACGCATTTACTGCAACCGGCAATTACACGAAGGCACTCACCTGCTATTTATCTGCCTTAAAGATCAATGAAAAAAGGGGCGACCGCGTAGAGATGACGAAGAACTTATCAAACCTAGGCATTTCCTATAGCAGCGAAGGCGATTACCGGCAAGCCATCAACTACACGCTGAGAGCAAAAGCAATAGCGGAACCAACCCACCAGGCACGATCTTTAGCCATTTGCATGAGTAACCTTGGTGACTCCTACGAAAAATTGGACATGCTCGATTCTGCAAAAATATACACAGAACAGGCCTACAAACTCACCCTAAAGTTAGGTGATCTGGACCAGGTTGGCACCTGTGTAAATAATCTTGGCAATATTTATTTAAAAAAGCATCAATTGGATACGGCGCTTTATTATTACCGTAAAGCAATGCCTTATTGGCAACAGGCAAATGACGATGACGGCATGTGTGAAACCACCATCGGTATGGCCAAAACATTCAGGCAATTGGGGCGGGCCGACTCCAGCCTGCATTATGCCAGGCAATCAATAGCAGCAGGATGGCGCGGTGGGTTCACCAACCGGGTATTGGCTGCAAGTCAGTTTTTAACGGCTTATTTTAAACTGCAGAACCAGTTGGATAGCGCCTTTCATTACCAGGAAGTTTCCATCGCTGCCAAAGATAGCCTCTATAGCCAGGAAAAATCAAAGGAGTTTCAGAACCTGACATTTGACGAGCACCAGCGCCAGCGGGACCTACAGGAAAAAGAAGCCACCTACCGCACTACCATTCGTTTTTACCTGATGGTTGGGGTTATTGTGTTTTTTGTCGTGCTAGCTTTCGTTTTCTGGCGAAACAATAAGCAAAATAAAAAAGCCAAAACACAAATACAGCAAACGCTTGATGAACTAAAAACCACCCAAACCCAATTGGTGCAATCAGCCAAAATGGCCTCGCTTGGTGAACTGACAGCAGGCATAGCACACGAGATCCAGAACCCATTGAATTTCGTCAATAATTTCTCAGAGGTGAACGAGGAAATGATCGGTGAGTTAAAGGAAGAATTAAAAGGTGGTAATGTGAATGAAGCACTCGCTATAGCTGACGATATCCAGGAGAACGAGAAAAAGATTCGCCACCACGGCAAGCGAGCCGACTTCATTGTTAAGGGTATGCTGGAACACAGCCGCACCAGCACTGGCGAAAGGCAAATCACCAATATCAACATATTGGCCGATGAGTTTTTGAAGCTATCTTATCACGGCCTCAGGGCAAAAGACAAAAACTTCAACGCAGAATTAGTGACGAATTTCGACGCAAATCTGCCTAAAGTAAATGTAGCACAACAGGACATTGGCCGGGTATTGATCAATTTGTTCAGTAATGCGTTTTATGCCGTCAATCAGAAGGCGAAGGCAGCCGGGCCTGATTTCAAGCCAACAGTGGAAGTTAACACTGCCGCCCAAAATGGATCTATTGTCATCACAATAAAAGATAACGGAACAGGCATACCCGAAAACATCCGGGAAAAGATCATGCAGCCATTCTTTACTACCAAACCTACTGGTGAGGGAACTGGATTAGGCTTATCTTTGAGTTATGATATCATCGTGAAAGGCCACGACGGAAGTATTGACGTGAATACTAAAGAAGGCGAGTTTACTGAGTTTATAGTGAAGTTACCTTTATGATCAGTTATGAAAAAGGCCCTATTTACATTTCTTATTGGTACACTGTTAAATACAGCTTACGCCCAGATAAAGATCGACACCTCAGCCCTGGTTAAAAACAACCGCCAGTTGTACTCGGTAGTGGTATCTCAAAACGACGAGATAATTTTCCAGCAATACTTCAATGGCAAAAGCGATAAAGAGCTTTTCAATAACCAATCGCTTACCAAAAGCATAGTTTCTTTATTGGTGGGAATTGCCATCGATAAAGGGTATATCAAATCCGTAGATGAGAAGATCGTTCAATACTTCCCCCAGCTGAAACAGGATACTGATAAACGCAAACAGGAGATCACCATCAGGCAGATCATGAACCAGGCATCAGGGCTATGGCACGAGGATTTGACCAAACTGCGTCAATATTTCATTCTGCCAAATCCTTCAGAATATACTTTGAAACAACCCTTAGTTTCAGAACCGGGTAAAGTGTTCCATTACAATAACGCGACATCGCACTTGTTATCGGTTATACTGACCAAAGCAACGGGCATGAGTACGCTAAAATTTGCACAGAAATATTTATTCCGCCCGCTAAATATTAAACAGGTTAAATGGGATAAAATGAGCGACGGTTTTTATGATGGCTGTGGGTTATTGAGCGTTCAATTAACCACGTCGGATATGAACCGGATAGGTTCATTGCTGCTGCACAAGGGTTCATACAACAATAAAAGAATAGTGTCCGAAAAATGGATAGCGGAAATATTGCATCCGACTAATTTCTATAACACGCCGTGGGGTTTTACAGGCTCCACTTACGCTTTGTGTTACTATCACTACAATTTCAGCGGCACATCTGTGATCTACGGACTTGGCTGGGGCGGACAGTTTATATTCGTTATCCCGGATAAAAAAGCGGTTATCACGGTGAATGAAAGCATTGATGATATGACGGCGATCAGGGCATCAAGCCTGTTTTTGAATAGGATATTTCCAATGATCTACAAACAGTTAAAATGAGCAATTTCTTGTCGTAACCTTTTGTTATCTTTAATGGTCTAATTATCAGAGCAATCACGTTCCAAACCTTAAAAGCATGAAGCTAAAAATCCTTCCCTGGATACTCTTCGCATTTTCCGCAATAGCGATTGGGTTATACCCGCTTATCTATTATTTGGTTGACATGCATGGCAGGGGCTTATTTTCGGGCAAAACCAAAGAATTATTGGATAATGTGATATGGCATACCGCCTTTTATATCCATATCACCTTTGGGGGTATTGCTCTGCTCATTGGCTGGACGCAATTCAGTGAACGCCTGCGCGACCGCTACCTGGGCACACACCGTATGATCGGAAAGATCTACGTTGCTTCGGTTATGCTGAGCAGCATGGCGGGTTTCTATATCGCACTTTTTGCGTCCGGTGGGATTACCAGCACACTGGGCTTCGGTTCGCTGGCAGTACTTTGGTTTTTCACTGTTACTAAAGCCTATACCACCATCCTGAAAAGAGATATTAAAGAGCACGAAAACTGGATGATCCGCAATTATGCCCTTGCCTTTGCGGCGGTTACTCTGCGCATATATCTGCCCTTGTCCACTGGCGTGTTGCACCTGGATTTTATTGCGGCGTACCGCGTCATATCCTGGCTTTGCTGGGTACCCAACCTCATCATCGCCGAAATGATCATCAGTAGGAGAAGGGATAAACCGGCTTATGAGATCAAAGCAGCAATATAAATTACTATTGTTTATCAGATGTATTTATGCAGCAACGAAGCGCTTAATATGACCTAATTCCACTTGCTTTGCCGCCAATTCATTTTCCAAATCAAAGTCATCCTGTAATCCAAGCCAAAACTTTGCAGAGTTTCCAAAAAACTGGCTCAGCCTTAATGCCGTATCTGCTGTAATCCTCCGGTTTCCTTTAATTATTTCAGAGAGCCTGGTTTGTGGAATGTTTGTTTCCTTGGCTAATCGATAAGATGTGATATGAAGAGGGATCAAGAACTCTTCGTGCAATATTTCTCCGGGGTGTATGTTAGGTAGTTTTTCCATAGCTGTTCATTTTAATGATAATCTATTATTTCAACTTCACTGGCATTACCGCTATCCCATTTAAAAATTATACGCCACTGATCATTAATTCTTATACTATAGTAATCCTTCAAATCTCCTTTTTTCTTTTCCAATTTGTTAGACGGAGGTATGGTCAGATCCTGGATATTCTGTGAGTTGTTAATCATCCTGAGTTTTCTTCTTCCTATGGTTTGAATTTCCATAGGCAGTTTTGCCACCCTGATACCATTCCATATTTTTTCTGTGTCCTTTGATCCAAAAGAAGCAATCATAGTATCGATTTACGTTACTAACGTCAAAGATAAGTATTTTATCTTTCAACTAAAAATAGTTAAAGAAATTCCACCTAAAATTTATACGTCAACCCCGCACCAAATATCTGTTTCACCTGCAGCAGTGAATGAAATTCCTGTACACCGTTGTTCGTTACCGGCACTTTAGCATTGGGGTCCGAGATCAGTTCGACACCTGCATTTACTGTCACCACCTTATTCACTTTCATAAATATGTTACCGGTATAGTCGGCATAAACATTTCCGGGTTTTTTAAGGTAATTGGAATACAGTTTAAGGATATTTTCAAAAGCAATATTGGGCGCGATATTGAATTTCAAATATCCATCTAAAGACGCACCAAATTCAAACAGGGATTTATCACCAAGTGTTACGCCAAAAGAGCCCGCGTTTGAAAGCGAATCATTGGAGACCATGGTAATACGCGCCGCTGCCGGGGATATATTCACCCTGAAATTATCCGATTTTTTATAAGCAAAACCAGGACCGAAAGTCAGGTAAGCGGGTGCAAAAGGTGCGGATATCAATGTCCGGCTTCCATCGGCGTTATAGTTATAACCCTTCGTAAACTGGGTTTGGAAGTTGGCATAAAAGGTATAGAGCCAATATTGCGCGGCCTGGTAACCCAGCAAGCTGTTTAGGATGATACGGTCATCATTTTTTTGCCAACTGGTACCGTTCTGTTTGGCAATACCATAACCTACAATGGCTTTATTGTCCCAGCTCCATTTATCCTTTTTGTAGTTGAAGTCGTAGTCCAAAACCAGGTTCACCGCAAAGGAATTTGTTCCGCCAGCTGCCCAATGCGAAAAAGATGATTGGTTGATGAGAAAGGTGTTTTGACCATGGATAGTCCAAATTTTTGTAGTGTCCGGCTTGGCCGGAGCGGCAGGTGCTTGCGCATAGGTCGCGACGCCTGCAAATAATAATGTCAGGAATAGTAGTGTGCTTTTCATGGTTAGAATGATTGAATGGGGCATTTAGTTAATTAAAAGCGAAGGTACTAAATCACGTTTATTGAACAAAACATCAACAATAACCGCTTTTTTTATGAATATGAGTGCAATATTTAATAGCAGAAAAATAGTTGTCGCCATAAAGCACGAATTACGTTTTTCAAAATATTATTTCATTTTCTTTTTGAATTCTATAAAAAATCGTACCTTACATTATCAATAATTTAACTATTTTCTTAACCCAATTTATTTTTTATGAAGAAATATTTACTATTTATTACCCCGCTTCTATTATTTATTACAGGGTTCGCGTACGCACAGAAGATTACGGTCAAGGGTACCGTAACAGATGCTACAACTAAAGAGAAACTCATCGGTGTTTCTATATTGATCAAATCAAGCAGCCAGGGAACAGCTACCGACGCCAACGGGCAGTTCAGTTTATCCGCCTCGTCTAACGACGTATTGGTGGTTAGTTATACGGGTTATAAACAACTCACCGTACCTATAAACGGGCAAACTTATTTAGATATAAAACTATCGGCCGATGCCAACCTGCTCAATGAGGTGGTTTTAGTTGGAACACGTTCGGCAGGGCGGGTGAAGTTGGAAACACCGGTACCGGTAGACGTAGTAAATGTTGCAAAGTCTGCAAGTACCACAGGGCGATTAGACCTAACCGATATATTAAATTATGCCGCGCCTTCATTCAACTACAACAAGCAGTCTGGATCGGATGGCGCAGACCACGTGGAGTTGGGGACTTTAAGAGGCCTTGGCCCCGACCAAACCCTGGTGCTGGTCAACGGAAAACGCAGGCATTCCACCGCCTTTGTTTCGGTGTTCGGTACGCGCGGGCGTGGTAACTCCGGGGTTGACCTTAGTTCGATACCGGTATCTTCAATTGACCGGGTTGAAATCCTGCGCGATGGCGCTTCCGCCCAGTATGGTTCAGATGCGATCGCAGGGGTTATTAATATCGTGCTAAAGAAAAACATCAACCAACTGAATGTCAATGTGGGTTATTCTGGTTATGATGATCCCGCCTACAACAGCCGCGATGCGGTTGCAAAGGGACAATATCCGCATGGCGGTGTTATAGATGGCAACGGCATCACACTTGACGCCAACTATGGCCTTGGGATCGGCAAAAACAATGGTTTTATCAATTTCACTGTTGACTATGAAGCCAACGGAAAAACGTTCAGACAAACACATGATACAGCTTATGCCAATCCAAACGCTTTGCCGTTGAACAACGTAAGGCGTGCCAATGGCGACGGATCAGCAAACAGTATCAACGCCTTTTATAATTCCGAAATTCCGTTGAGCGGAACGCGGACCACCTTTTACAGCTTTGGCGGCATCAGCTACAAAAAATCTGATGATTATGCCTTTACCCGCAATTTTTCGGGCTCACCCGGTCGTTTCCCTACAGATGCCGGTGGTGGCCTGATCCCTGTCAGTGGTATTATTTTCAACACACCTGATGGCGACAGTTATTATAACCCTATTATTCAAACCCACAATACCGATGCATCCATTGCACTCGGTTTTAAAGGAGTTGTAGGTAAAGATGTGGATTGGGACTTTAGTAATACATTAGGTAACAATACCTTTCATTTTTACGGCGACAAAACATTTAATGCCTCACTGGGCGCAGGTCAAACCCATTTTTATGATGGCGGCCCGCAATTTCTGCAAAACACTACCGACCTGAACTTTAATAAGCATTATAAAGATGTTATGGCCGGTTTCAATATCGGTGCAGGAGCGGAGTATCGTTATGAGCATTATGGGATATCAGCAGGCGAAGCCGGTTCGTACACCAACTATAATCCCGATAAGGCGACAGGTTCGCAGGGCTTCCCGGGTTACCAGCCAAGTGACGTGGTTAAAGCTCACCGTACCGTTGAGGGTATCTATCTCGATTTGGAAGCTGACGTAACCAAGGAATGGCTGGTGGATTTTGCCAACCGGCTTGAGCATTACAGCGACTTTGGCTATAACTTGAGCACCAAATTTGCCACGAGGTATAAAATAACTGACAACTTTAATATCCGTGGCTCATTAGGTACGGGCTACCGTGCGCCGTCTTTGCAGCAGATCAATTACAGTTCATCCTATACTAATGTGCAGGGTGGAGAGATATCTGAAGTCAAAATAGCTCCCAATTACAGCCCGATAACCAAGGCTGCCGGCATACCTACCCTTAAACAGGAAAAATCAAAAAATGCGGGGTTAGGTTTCACTTTCAGGCCTATACCCGAACTGAGCTTTACTGCCGACGGGTATTTGATAAAGGTAACCGACCGCGTTGTATTATCAGGCCAGTTTAGTGCTGATAACACCGACCTTGACCCGGCGTTTATAGCTGCCCTGAATAGTTTGAATGTAACCCAGGCCCAGTTTTTTGCCAATGCGGCAAACACAACAAACCGGGGCGTAGACATCGTGGTGGAATACAATAAGACCGTTGGCGACAATCGTTACAAATTGTTATTTGCAGGTAATTTCCAGCACATGACCATCGACAAGATCAATTATCCTCCCAAGCTGAGTGCTACTGACCAGTTAAGGCAGACATTTTTGAGCGATCGCGAGCAAAAGTTTATCCTGGCTTCTGCCCCACCAGAAAAATTCACTTTAAATCCTGAATTCGGGCATAAAAAATTCAGCGTGGGAACCCGTTTCACTTACTTCGGCAAAATAGATCTGCTGGGATATGGCGAGAACTTTGACGGCATCCACCCGGTAGTTCCATTAGATGCGGACCCAAACACTACCGTACCTGATGAATACTTTTATAGCGGCAAGGTAGTAAGTGATGTTTATTTCGGTTATAAAGTGAATAAAACCGTGCATTTCTCGTTAGGCTGCGATAATATATTCAACGTACATCCTGACCTGAGCGGCATCCCCACCGCAAAGGGGTACGCCTTTAATAACGAAACCGGCGGGCCTACTGATGCGGTGCAAATGGGCAGCAACGGGCGTCGTTTCTTTGTACGCGCCGGGTTTACTTTTTAATTATTTCTTTAAAGCTCTTACGATACGAGCCGCTCCGATCACCGGGGCGGCTTTATTATTGCTTAGTGATCAAAGCGATATGATAA
>Ga0105237_10001158_pt1 | contig 35321 bp, 42 predicted proteins | sample KBSC24metaG_FD_81520 | JGI IMG/M metagenome (GOLD analysis project Ga0105237, IMG submission 81520) | Corn rhizosphere microbial communities from Kellogg Biological Station, Michigan, USA - KBS C2-4 metaG | ecosystem: Host-associated > Plants > Roots > Rhizosphere > Soil | place: Michigan, USA... | reverse complement strand
TCCACTGGCTTTCCCATTGATCGCCGGGCCTGGCGCGCTGTCCGCAGCCGTGCTCCTGATGGGGCGAACCGAGGGCTGGATCGAGGTGACCGGCGTGCTTGCCATGATCGCCGTCTGTCTTGCTCTGACCTACGCTGCGATGCGGACGGCCGAGCGACTGGTGATCCTGCTGGGCGTGACTGGAGCTGACGTCGTGCGGCGGATATCCGGTGTCTTGCTCGCTGGCCTTGCTACGCAGTTCGTCTTTGACGGCCTTGGAAGCGCTTCGTTGATCCGGTAAGGGGCGCTCGTGGAATAACGATCCGCAAGCCATGCCGGAGCGGCTTCTTTGTTCCGATGCCCAAGCATCGGAACCAGACCTTCCGGAAATAGAAATTGTCGTTGAGCGCCCTTATGTCTATTTCTGGGCGCGTTCCCAAAGGTCCGCTCGCGTGGTGAGCGCCCGTCTGAGGTCGACCATTCCATTATGTTCAGCTGGGTCAGACGGGTGCCTGTTACCCGCCATCCCCGGGGGCGGCGCTCGCGCCAACAATATCGATCACGCCGAAAATCACAAAATAGCGCCGGGGTTTATCCGTTTGAATGCGAGCGACGACAGAAGCCGCTATGGACGCCTGATTAAGCTAGGAATCAGACATGTCCATTGCCACGTCATCAGATGCACAGCTCGGGGTATCCGGTCTTGATGACGTACTCGGAGGAGGTCTCGAGCGAAGCCGCTGTTACCTCCTGGAAGGATCGCCAGGCGCCGGGAAGACGACCATCGCGCTGCAATTCCTGCTGGCCGGAGCGGCGGCGAACGAGCGTTGCCTCTATATCACGCTGTCGGAAACCGAGGACGAGCTGCGCGCCACCGCGACCTCCCACGGCTGGACGCTCGACGGGATCGACATCTACGAGCTCGTTCCCCCGGAAAACCTGCTCGACGAGGATCAGCAGCAAAGTCTGCTCTATTCCTCCGATCTGGAGCTCGGCGAGACGACCAAGCGCATCTTCGAGGCATTCGAAGCGCGGAAGCCGCAGCGGGTCGTCCTCGACAGCCTCTCCGAAATTCGACTGCTCGCGCAGAGTTCCCTCCGGTACCGCCGCCAGATCCTCGCGCTCAAGCACTATTTCGCCAAAAGCGGCGCCACCGTCCTCCTCCTGGATGACCTGAGCGCCGATGCGAACGACAAGACTGTGCATTCGATCGCTCATGCGGTCATCCGACTGGACGAGCTGTCGCCTGAATATGGTGGCGAGCGGCGCCGACTTCGCGTGCTGAAATATCGCGGACGGCGGTATCGCGGAGGCTTCCACGATTTCCTGATCGAGACGGGCGGTGTCAGAGTCTTCCCTCGGCTCGTCTCTGCGGAGCACAAGAATCGCTTCGAACGCGGTCTGCTGACCACCGACTCGAACGAGCTCAACGCATTGCTCGGCGGAGGCGTGGAACGTGGATCCAGCCTCCTCATGCTCGGCCCGGCCGGCACCGGCAAATCGCTTCTGGCCCTCACCTTCATCAAGACAGCCATCGAGCGCGGCGAGACTGCGGCCATGTTCGTCTTCGACGAGGAGGTAGGGCTTCTCGTCCAACGCGCGCTGGGGCTCGGGATCGACCTGCAGAAAATGGTCGACGACAAGAAGCTTGTTCTCGAACAGGTCGATGCGGCCGAACTCACACCAGGCGAATTCTCTGCGCGGGTCCGGCAGTGCGTGGAGGTTTATAGCGCGCGCACCGTTGTGGTGGACAGCTTGAACGGCTACCAGGCCGCAATGCCCGCGGAGCATGCGCTGACCCTGCACATGCACGAACTCCTCCAATATCTGAACCGGCAGGGTGCGACAACGATCCTGACTGTCGCCCAGCACGGCCTCGTCGGCGACATGAAGGCACCGGTCGACATCACCTATCTTGCGGACACGGTGATCCTGCTGCGGTATTTCGAGGCCATGGGCCGGGTCCGCCGGGCAATCTCGGTCGTTAAGAAGCGCATGGGCGAGCACGAGAACACGATCCGTGAATATCAGATCGGCGGGCGGGGTATCACACTTGGCGAGCCGCTGATTGGCTTCCAGGGCATCCTCCGCGGAGTACCGTCGCTTGTCGGCGAGGCGCCGCTACTCAAGCGCGAGAACGCGTGAAGCAATCGACCGTCTCAGAACGGGGCCTTATTCTCGCACCGCGCGGACGCGACGGAGTGGTCGCCGTGTCGATGCTTTCAGAAGCGGGTATAGAAGGTGTAGCCTGCTCCTCCCTCCCCGAGCTCATCGCGGCGCTCGACCAGGGCGCCGCCTTCGTAGTGCTTACCGAGGAGGCGATCGCCAACGCGGATATGAAACCGCTATCGGCGTGGCTGGCGGACCAGGAAGAATGGTCCGACCTACCATTCGTTCTCCTGACTACGCGCGGCGGAGGCCTGGAGCGCAACCCCGCCGCCGTCCGCCATCTCGGCACGCTTGGAAACGTGACGTTTCTCGAGCGGCCCTTTCACCCGACGACGCTGGTGAGCCTCGCGCGCTCGGCGTTACGAAGCCGCCGGCGCCAGTACGAGGCGCGCTCCCGTCTGCTGGAGCTTCGGGACAGTGAGAACCGCTTCCGCACCCTCTTCGACACGATGGATGAAGGCTTCTGCGTCATCCGCTTCATCGACGGTGATCACGGACCACTGAGCGACTATGTCCACGTCCAGGCTAACGCCGCCTACGAAAGGCATGCCGGCTTTGCCGACGTCGTGGGGCAGCGGGTGCGCGAAATGGTGCCCGACGAGGCGGACGGCTGGGTCGAGCTTTACCGTAACGTCTTGCTGACCGGAGAGCCGATACGGTTCGAGCGCGAGCTGGTCGCCACGAAGCGCTTTCTGGAGCTGGCCGCCTTCCGTGTCGATGCCGGCAGCGAGCACGAGGTGGCCGTGATCTTCCAGGACATGACCGAACGAAAGCGCGCCGAAATGGCACTGCGCGAACTCAACGAGACCCTTGAACGTCGGGTCGACGAGGCGGTGGCGGAACGGGAGGCGGCTGCAGCGCAGCTGCGCGAGGCGCAGAAGCTCGAAACGCTTGGCCAGCTCACCGGCGGCGTCGCCCATGACGTCAACAACCTTCTCACTCCCATCACCGGTGCTCTCGACCTGCTGCAGCGGAAATATTCGGACGACGATCCGAAAGCCGCGCGCTGGATCGACGGCGCTCAGCAGTCGGCGGAACGAGCGCGCGTGCTCGTCAGTCGCCTTCTCGGCTTTGCGAGACGGCAGGCACTCGAAACACGGGCGGTCGATATCGAGGAGCTCTTCGAGGGTATGCGAGACCTGATCGCGAGCTCGATAGGCTCACCGATCGGATTGAAGATGCTCGCCGCGCCTGAGCTGCCACCGGTGCTGGCGGATCCCAATCAGCTAGAACTGGCGCTCCTCAACCTCGCCGTCAATGCCCGCGACGCCATGCCGGACGGAGGATCTCTGACGATCACGGCTGACCGCGTAATCGTTGGGCCTCGTCAACAGCTATGTCTCAAAGCCGGCGCCTACATTCGGATTTCCATCGTCGACACGGGTTCAGGCATGGACGAGGAAACCCTCTCCAGGGCGGTCGAACCATTCTACTCGACGAAAGGCGTGGGCAAGGGCACTGGGCTCGGGCTCTCAATGGTGCATGGCCTCGCCGGCCAGCTCGGCGGGGCCTTCCATCTTACAAGTGCTGTCGGAAAGGGCACGAGAGCCGATCTTTACCTCGTTGTCGCCGATGCGGATGTCATCCGGGCGTCGCGGCCGGCGCAGGCACTTGTCCGACAGATGCAACCCTTGCGACTCCTCGTCGTGGATGACGAGGATCTAGTGCGGGCAGGCACTGCGGAGATGCTCCGCGACATGGGGCACACGGTGCAGGAAGCGTCCGGGGGGCCCCAAGCGCTGTCCTACCTTGAAACTGCCAATGAACTGGATGCCGTCGTCACCGATTACTTGATGCCTGGTATGAATGGGGCGCAGCTTTCCGAGAAAATTCACGAGCGGCGGCCGAACCTGCCCGTTTTAATAGTTACTGGCTATGCGGGCGGCGAGCTCGAAATTGGCCTACCGCATTTGGCAAAGCCATTCCGGCAGGCTGATCTGGGCGCGGCATTGGAGAAACTTGTGAACGGTGACTCGAACATAATTCAACTCCGGAGCCCGAGCCGATAGGACGAACGTATCGGTCAAGACGAATAGCGGCTAAATGCTCATCTCATCCGAAAGCTGCCGGAGCGCTTTGTCTCAGACAACGTCGTCCTTGATCAGAGCAGTTATCCCCACGTGCCAAAAAGGCTGACCGTCGGCATTTGGGCAGCGCGTTGAGGCGCGAGAATGACCACAAATGGCGCTTGGCTGATGGGCGGCTTATCGCGGACTATTGGCCGTTTTTCTGATCGAGTTTGCTGGATCAGCTGTTCGGGAGTCGGCCAGCTGCAATCTTCAACGGGCTTCCACAGGGTCGTGATCGACCCTGCCCTATCACACATCGCTGGCCTGCGGCTCATCAACGATCGATGATATAATCACCTATCGGTAACCGTTCTTGCCAGTTCCTTTGCTCCAGTTCCGGCACGTCGGCCGGCTCCACCGGATAGCCCATGCAAAGCAAGGCGATCAGGGCCCAGCCGTCCATGACTTCCAGCATTTCCGCGACCGCGACGGGATCCACGATCGAAACCCAACCGACGCCGAGTCCGACTGCACGGGCAGAGAGCCACAGATTGTATATGGCCATCACGGTTGAATATCGCAGGGTCTCCGGCATGGTCGCTCGGCCCAGGCCATGTCCTGCGAACGGATTGTCGTCGTTGAAGACCGCCAGCACCTCGGGCGCCTCGCGAAGCCCATGCAGCTTCAGCGCGCGATATTTCTCCTGGCGCACGGGGTCTGCCATCCGATCGGCGGCCAGCGCGCTGTTTGCATCAACATGCTGCGCCAGAGATTCCCGGAGCGCAGGCGATCGGACCCGCACGAAACGCCACGGTTGAGAATTGCCGACAGACGGAGCGAGCGCCGCCGTTTCGATAAGCCGCAGCACCTCGCCTTCGGAAATGGGATCGCGGCGGAAATGGCGAACATCACGCCGCCAGCGCATCAGCAGATCGAGTTGCGCTACGAACGTTGCGTCGAATTTTGCAACCATGATCCGCCTATCCGAACAAAGCGAGCGCCAAGTCAATCAGGTCGGTCGCAGCCGCCCGCAGTACCAACGCGCGATCGAGCCGAATCGTACGGATTCTTCTCAAGATACCTGCGCTCAAACGATTTGATGCGGAGCAATCCTTGATTGGTGGTATAGGAGATCATCACGCGCTTCTAAACCGCAAGCGACACGTGACGGAGAGATCAGCGCTCTCGCTTGCCGCGATGGAGCGGCCCGATGACAGTTCCCATATTGCGCGCGCTCGGTTGGATGGGCAGAGCAGAGAAGCTCGTTGATCGTACCTTCCGAATGGATCCGTTCGAGTGGACGAAAACGAGGCAGCGCGAGCTCGATGATGCGATCGAGGAATGGGACAACGAAGGCGGGGGGCGATCGCCGCAAACGGCGATCGCGCCCGCCCATCTCGAAATGCCGCCGGGTGTTCCGGAATATCTGAATGATCTCGGCGTCGAAAAGGTTTCAATTGGTGCACTGGCCTTTCACTGTATCGGCGTGTCGCCGCCGGACGACCATCCGCACGTTTATCTGAACATCGGCGATGCGCAGGACATCCTGTGTCCATATTGCGCGACCCGCTTCTCCTTTCATGCAGCCCTTCGTTGGAACGAGACCGATCCGCCGGGTTGCTATCGAGGACATGCGCAAGCGGCGCCTCATCGATCGCGCAAATGGTTTCACCGCAAGACACCCGGACACGGTGTTCACTCATTTGAGTTGTACTGAACTGATGTCGTGGATGCCCCACCGGTGACGTCGAAGGCCACCGATCAGCGCCGATCTGGTGCCAAGGAGGGAGGCCGTATATGGCAGAGGTAAGGCCTTACCTCTTCGTCACATCGACGCCGGCGTGTTATGTCCAATAATGGATATCAATCAGCCGTTCTTTATGATTAATGGCCGCCCTGCGAATGCCTAGAAGCAGCCTTTCCTTCAGAATATAACGACGGCCGACCGCAGTCTTTGGCCTATCCTCGAAGGTTGGTAGCAGGCGACTCTCCACGATCATCGCGGAACCCTATGCACCGCCACCCGTCGGGCATGCGACGGATCCCGCGCAGACGCCGCAGGTCCGACATAAGAGGCCAAACCGCATGAGCGACGACCTGTTCACGTTCTCTGGGGTCCATCTTCGCCCGGACCCATCGCGCACGGTAATCAAGCCGTTCGGCGTCGACTATCCCAAAGCGTTTCGCAATCCCGCCCATCCACGCATGCGAACCGTCATCGAACGCGTGCTGTCGCTGGACGAAGCGACGCGGCGCGTCGCCTGCAAGACCGCGATCGCCGCACTGTCCGAACGCCACCGCAACGTCGAGACCATGCTGATGCGCCGCTTCGAGGAGGTGTTAGACTATTTGCCCGAGCAAGTCGCGGCCACGCCCGAGGAGCAACTCCTGATTGGTGCCTATCTGAGTGCGGAATTCTCGTTCGAGGCTGCTGCGCTGTTCAATCCCAGCATGCTCCTGCGCATGAACCAGAGCGACGCGCCGCCCGGTGGGATCAGCTTCATCCTCTCGCTGCGTGGCATCGGCGAAGGGCACGTCTCCTCGGTCACCTTCCGCACCGGCCGCTGGTGCCCGAGCAAGGGTTTTTCGATCGACGATCCGAGTCCTTGGGTGACCTCGCCCCGCATCGAGGGATCCGGCGAAGGGGGGGACACCGGCACGACCCGGGTGATCTGCGAGGGAAGTCAGGATCCGTCCGAGAGCGTTCTGTTCCCGGTGCTCGCCAGCCAGCGGCAAGGCATCGAGGACATGCGCATGGTGCGTTTTATTGAAGACGACGGGACGCCGACCTTCCTCGGCACCTACACTGCCTTCGACGGTCATGACGCTCGCTGCGAACTGTTCCGGGGAACAGGCATCAATACATTCGACCTGACGCCCCTCAAGGGCGCGGTGCCTCAGAGCAAGGGCATGGCCCTCTTCCCTCGTCGGATCGATGGGCAGTTCGCCATGATCGGCCGTCAGGATAGCGAGAATCTGTGGCTGATCATGTCGGATGACATCACCGTCTGGGACGGTGGCGTGAAGATCCTAGGCCCGCGCTACCCGTGGGAGTTCGTGCAGATGGGCAATTGTGGTTCGCCGATAGAGATCGACGAGGGCTGGCTGCTCATTACTCACGGCGTCGGGTTGATGCGCAATTATTGCATGGGTGCATGTCTGCTCGACAAGGCCGATCCCGGCAAGCTGCTCGCCCGCACCCCCCAGCCCATCTTGCGACCCAGCCCGGGCGAACGCAGCGGCTACGTGCCCAACGTGGTCTATAGCTGCGGCGGGATCGTCCACGACCGCACTCTGCTGCTTCCCTTCGGAGTCGCCGACAACTTCGCCAGCTTCGCGAGCTGCAGTGTCGGCGACCTGCTCGAAAGGATGGCCTGAAGACATGTCCTATGCGCTTCCCACCAAGCAAAGCCATTGCACGTCGTCGGACGACACGACGCCTGACGCGAAACGGACCGACGGCAACTAGGAACGCCGCCACAGGCCCCGAATGATTTGGATTGACGCCTATCACCGGGCCGCTTGTGATCCGGGTGGCGGGGCCCATCGCCGTTTTGAGGTGTTTTGGGCCAGTTGTTTAGTCCCGAGGTGTGGCGATGCGGGTCGATTTTGAATCTGCCTGGGTCTTCCGTCCAGATGCGGGCGACATATTCGCAGGGGGTGAGGCCTTGCACGGTCTTCAAGCGGCGTCCGTGATTGTAGGCGTCGATGAAGAGCTGGAGGTGGTACCGCACTCCTCCCGCCATGCATGATGGCCAAGCGTATCACCACATTGCGGGATCAAACACCTAGAATGCAGATCTCCGCCTCGCTTGGCTCAGTTGCAATGCATCGGGGGGCCGGAGAAGCCAGACGCCATGCTCCGACCACTCAACCACCCCTAAATCCGAAAATGCGCGGAGCCACCCTTCCATTGGCCAGACCTTCCACCGGTCGTAAAAACGCTGAGCGTTGCGCACGATGTCCTCGACATGCTGAAGCGGTGGATCAAGCACGTCGTGATGTTGGTGAAAGGCGCCCGGGCCGCCCATGAAGAGCAGCGTGACGCCTGCCCGTCGCGCCCGAAATCCGAAATCGGTGTCTTCCGCGCCGTAGCCCGTAAACCCTTCGTCAAAGCCGCCCAGATCATCAAACCGGGTATGACGGATCCCGAACACCAGGGACCAGAACAGACCGGCATTCGTCTCCTCGCGCACATCCCGCTCGGGAAACGCTCGCGCCGGATGAGGCGTGGCGGCCAGCTTGAGCACCTCCTCGCTCCACGACGCGCGGGCGTCCGCTGGCCCCAGATAAAGGACTTCCGCGCAGATCAGGCCATCGTTGCGACGAAGCTGGCGGCGCATCTCGCCAATCAGGTCGCGCATAGGAATGCAATCAACATCCAGAAAGAGGAGAAAATTTCCGATGGCCGCCCGCGCAGCCGTGTTGCGCGCCTTGGCAAGGGGCAGGCCTTCTCCACCGGCACGTATGACGCGAATCGGAAAGAGGGCCTTCGGCATAGCCACAGGCGGATCGCTGCCCATGTCGGCGACGACCAGTTCACACGGCGGCACAGAGCTGCGCTCTAATCCTTCTACAAGCTTGGCGAGATGGCCGGACCGGTTCTTGACGATAGTGAGGACGCTGATGCTCATGGCTCTCGACGCCAGAGGTCGAGGCGATAGCGAGGCCGTCGATGCGACGTGCGCACGGTCATGCTCCGGTCCAGCGGCGCGAAGAGCTTGGCGACGGCGCCGTCTCCGCTCTGCGGATAATCCGTTTCGCCCGTGAAGTGGACCAGCAGGAGATCGCCTCCGGGCAAGAGATGCGACGCCAGCCAATCGGCCGCTCGACCGATATCGCCATCGTCCCAGTAATAGGCGACCTCCGAGAGGACGACGAGATCGAACTTGTCTTGGGGCGCATGCTTGGGGAACTCCATGCGCGCGAACGCAAGCTGGTCGTGGTGGCCGACACGCCGACGCGCGGCGTTGAGCGCGGTCTCGCTCACGTCGATCGCGAGCAATGCCGCGCATCGCTCCGCCAGCTTCAGGGTCAGCACACCTTTGGCGCATCCAACCTCGAAACCATTCGAGTAGGCCCGCTCCGACAGGGCGCCGATACTGTCTGCAAACTTGCCTTGTTCGTAGGCGCTGGTTTCGAGATCCCAAGGATCGCTCGTCTCGCGGAACATGCTCTCGAAATAATCGGGCTCCATGGAGGTTGAATGCCTCGCCATTATCGTCTCCTGACGTAGAGCCTGTCGTGGGCCGCCATGGCCCGCTTGTCCTTCGGCAGGCGAAAACCGATGCCGTTCGATGTCGTCAGCTGACTGCGATGCGCAGCAAGAGCCCCCCTCCGCGCGCCGGGAAGCATGGGCATCGTGATCAGGGCCCGATGGCTTCGGCTGACGGGAAGCGAGCCCCAGACGACATATTCGGCTATCGCCAGTCTGCGCCCGGCGGTGGTCTCAACCGCGCGAGCCAGTTCCGCCGCGGCCGCATGATCGCAATGCGGCTCCTGCGGAGCCGTGGTGGCGATCACATCGACGCGCAGGCGAGCGCACAGCGCGCCGAGCCTGCGGCAGGTTCGAGCGAATGCTGGGCTCCCCGCTGTTTCGGGCGCTGCATCCGTCCACCCCAGGAAGATCGGAGCATTCCCCCGCCCGAGCGTCAGACGCCGTAGCGCCAGCTTCGCTTCGCGCTGCCGCGTGGCGATCAGCCGTCCGGCTCGGCCGTTGCGCGCCGGATGCGATCCCGAACCGTCCGTCAGATAGACGACGGCCGCCAAGGTGCCGGCGGCGGCGGCCTGTGCGATCAGCGCGCCGGCGCCCAGGGTTTCGTCGTCCGCGTGCGGGGCCAGAACGAGCCAGCGCCGGCTCCGCCACGGACGCTCCGCTATAGGCGACGCGGAAAGGCGTCCCGTCACCAGAGCCCGTCCCCGTCGCCCCAGGCGTCGTGATCGAGCCACGCAATCGACGCCTGGTCCTTGGCATGGTCCGGACCGGCTTGGCGGAGATAGAGGCTGAGATCGCGGATGATCTTGTCGATGCGCTGCCCGTCGACGGCGCTGCGCGTGCCGACCAGCCGTGCCGCCAGCTCCATGACGTCCAGCGCCGCACGCTCGACGATGCCGCGGGTCATGCGCGCGAAGGCGGGTCCGTCGGCGTCCTGCGCGGCGGCCCTCGCGGCGCATTCCCGCACCCACAGATAGGCCGTTCGTGTCGCCGCGACGGCATCGGCGAAATTCGCGCGTTGCAGGGGATCTTCACGTGCAGCCGGAGACATTGCGCCCCGTGTTTCGGTCAGCAACGCTTCGATGCCGCCGAGCTGGACGGCCGTGAACCGCCACGCTCCGGTGGTGAACCCGGGCTCGCGGTCGTAATCGCCGGCAGCGCCCAGTAAATCGTCGTGCGAGACGGTCATCCCCGTCAAATCGTAACGCCCGCTGCCGGTCGCGCGCATGCCACGGACGCGCCATTGCGACAGGTCGGTCCGCGCCGGATCGCTGCCATCGGCGATGACGAGCCGGCGCGGCCCCTCGGCCGGCTGCGCCGTGATGATCGCGTGCGCCAGCCCGCCCGCGCCGGTGGCGAAGGATTTGGCACCGTCCAGGGTCCAGCCATGGCGCGAGGCGTCGAGGCGGACCCCGGGCGGCGGCTCGGTCGCCCAGACGCCGTAGAGCGCACCGGCACCGAGCGTCTGGCCCAGCGTCACACGCTGCGCCGGCGTCCCGAACCAGGCGAACAGCAGCAGAGCGTTCACATGCCCCTCGTAGAGGCGGCCCAGGCTGAGATCGGCGCGCCCGATGATGCGCAGCACTGCCATCATACAGGCATATTGACGATGGCGATCGGGGAAGGCCTCGCCGCCCGACCCCACCGGCGCGAAGGTGCGGAGAAGTCCGGCGTCGCGCAGCAGCTTCACGCTCTCGACGGGAAACACCGGAGCGGCGTCGTAGCGCGCGCCCTGATCGGCGAGCCGCCCTGCGATGGACTGTGCGCGATCCGCCGGCGGCGCGGCGTCGATGGCGTTCGAATCGGCGATGGTCATGCGCCCCGGCCCAGCGCTTCGTGGGAGCCATCGGCCATCGATCCGATCCACGCGGCCGCGGCGCGGATGCCGTTCGGATCGTGCAGTCTGCGCCGGCATTGCGGTCGCAGGGCCAACGCCTCGTCGATCAGCCCCGTCCACCGCGCCGGCGCGGGCCATTCCGTGACGACCAGTGCCGCGCCCAATTCTCCCAGCCGCCGCGCCGTCGCGCGCTGTTCGTCGAAGGGCCGGTCCTGCGCCATGCAGATGAAGGGCCGGTCGGCGGCGAGAACGCCGCCCACGAGCCCGTCGCCGGCCGCGCCCACGACGACCGTCGCATCGGCGATCTCACGATCGGGATCCTTTATCCAGCCCAGGATTTCGAGGTTAGCCGGCGGGTGGCGCGCCACCGTGCAAGGGCCGATGACGCGCCAATGCCATTGTGGGCAGGCCTGCGCCGCCTGCGCCAGCGCCTCTCCGTCGCCCGGCGCGCCGCCGCGCCCGATCACGACCAGCAGCGTGCGCCGCGCCTTGTCGGGTTGCAACGGAGCCGGCGCCGTAATGCCCGGCAGGTAGCGAGTCTTCGCGCGCACCCACGGCGGTGTCGCAACCGCGTCCAGATCCTCGTGAAACGGCGCCAGCAGCCCGACCGCGCCGCGAAAGGCATCGAGGTGCGCCGCGTCGCTGCGATCGCCATTGAGCCGCACGTAGATGACCGGGACGGATGCCAGCCGTGCCAGCATCGCAACCTCGACCGAGACGTCGACGACCATAAGCGCGGGCGTCTCGGCCTCGATCCACCTGGCAAGCGTGGCGGTTCGCGACCGGATGCCGTCATGATCCAGCGGCGCATAATGCAGGGCATGGGGCCGGCAGGTCGCCGAATCCACACCGTCGAATGCGCCGGATTCCGCCCGATCGTCGGCCAGATCGATGTCGGGCGCCCCGACGCCCGTCCCGATCAGGACAACGCGACCGGTCGCCTCGCCAGCGACCGCGCGAGCCCGCGCCAGATGTCCCGCGCCATGATGGTGGACATAATAGCCGATCGGCCGCTGGGTCATCGCCCGACCTCGATCTGCATGTCGTTCGGCATGGCTGGGAGACGCGGTTCCTCCAGCGCGATTCGGGCATCGCCGTCGGGATGCGTGCGCATCTGCCGACGCCATTTCGCGCGGGCGGCCCAATGATGGAAAGCGGGCGCCATCGCCGGGGCTCCATCCTTCGATCCCTGGAAGAGCTGACGCATCACGTCCGCCATGCCGCCTGCGGCGCGGCCGTCGATTCTCGGCGACACCCGCACATACACGTCAGCCGGATGCGCCAGCCGCCCACCCCCGGCAACGGCCGCCCGCACGAGCGCGAGATCCTCGCCGGTCGGCACGAGCGGGACGCCGCCGCAGGCCAAATAGAGCTCGGCCCGGATAGCGAGCGAGGCACCGGTATGATCGCCATGGCGGGGCGCCGGATCCCAGGAGACCGGATCGATCCGGTCCTCGATTTCGCGGACGTCCGCCCAATAGAGGTCCCATGCGCGACGAAGCCGGGCAACCGCTTCGGGCAGGGGCTCGCATTCCTCGTCGAGAACTATCCGGCCGCCGACCAGGTCCGCGCCGCGCGCGCAAGCGGCCGCGATCGCCCGCAGCCAGCCAGTCGGCGGCCGTGCATCCGCGTCCGTGCTGACGAGCATCCCCGTTCGCAGGTCGGCCAGGTGGCGCAGCCCTTCCGTCATCGCAAGACGGCGGGCAGACCCGGCATGCGCCAGCACCGCGGGGAATTCGGCGACCACGACCTGGATGGCGAGGCGGCGCGCATGGAGCGACCGCGCCGCCATGAGCCGGTCGAGGCTGTCATCGGTCGTATTGTTCACCGCGATCGCGATCGGGATCACACCGGGCCAATCCTGCCCGGCGATGGCCTCCAGCAACGCCGGGAGCCTTTCGGCCTCGTTCCGGGCCGGCACGCAGACGCAGACAAAGAGGGGCGGCCCATCGGCAAGCGGCGCGCTGGCCGGCTGCGCCCGATCAGCCATGGACCAAGTTATCCGCCACGGCTTCAGACCGCGCCGCATGGGGCTGCCCGAGCGAAGTTGGAACGGGATCGTCGCTCGCTTGGCGCACGAACCGCAGCCTCGTATCAGCCTTCGCTACCAGCCTACGATAGATGGCCTCATAGGCATCGATCATCCGGTGCGCATCGCAGACCCGCTCGGCACGGCTGCGGCAGGCGCGGCGATCGAGGGACAGCGCCGCCAATGCAGACCTGGCCAGCGAATCGACATCGTCCGGAACGGCCAGGATGCCGCAGTCGGCGTTGAGAATTTCGGGGATCGCGCCACGCGCGAAGGCCGCGACCGGTACGCCGCAGGCCAGCGCCTCGGCCACCACCAGCCCGTAGGGCTCGTCCCACAGCGGCGTGCAGAGAAAGGCGCGCGCGCCGCCGACCAGCTCGGCGAGCCTGTCATGGGAAAGATGGCCGAGATGGACGGCGTTCGCGCCCAGTTGCGGAGCGATCTGCTCGCGGAAATAGACCGCGTCGAGGATCGGTCCCGCGATCCTGAGCGGCAACCCGACCTGCCGGGCAGCCGCGATCGCGAGATGCAGCCCCTTTTCCGGAACGATTCGCCCGTACCAGATCAAATAGGGATCCGCGTCCGCCCGGGGATGGAAGGAGAAGCGCTGAAGATCGATGCCGTTCATGATGACCGCATCGGTGGGCACGACATGGTCCCACAGCCTGCCCAAGGCATGGGACACCGCCACATAGGCGTTGTTGCGCGCCCGGCACAGGCGGATACCGCTTTCCAGCCAGCAGAAAGGTGGCGTGTGGAGCGTCGTCACCATCGGCATCGGCAAGGTGTCGGCCATCGTCGCCGGCAGATAGTGAAGGCTGTTATTGTGGATGATGTCGAAGCGGCGATGCCGCAGCTCGCTCATCAGGCTCAGATAGGCGTGATGCTCCTTGAAGAAGGATATGTCGGGTGCCTCGGCCGTGCCGACGGTGCTGATCGCCGTTTCCGAGCAGATCGCCTCAAGGCCCAGCTCCGGCTCCGAGCGCGACGATGCGAAGACCGTGACGGCATGCCCGCGGTCGCGCAGCGAGCGGGCCAGCAGATGGGTGTGCATTTCGAGACCGCCGGCAAAAGGCTCGGCGATCGGATATTTGAGATGGGCGATGATGCCGATCCGCATCCGGGGTGGTCCTCACATGCTGGAAAGGGCCGGCACTGGCCGGCCTCAGGTCAGGATCGGGGAAGCTCAGCTTTCGGGCTGCGCATCCACGTCGACGGCCGCCTCGCGCGGCCAGTGGCGCAGCGCACGGCATGCCTCAACGAAGGCCTGAGCGTCCGCCGGCTTCGCGATGGGCAAGCATGCCTCGTCGAGATCGTCGGCGATGCCCGCCTTGTCGAAGATCGCCTCGGCATCCGCGCTGATGCCGATATATTTGCAGTGCGCGAAGGCGTCGGTCACGAAATCTCTGGCCGCTGAATCGAGCGACAGCAGGGCTGCGCCCTCCGCCGAAACCAGCACCGCCACGGCATCGAACAGCACCGATGGTCCGCCATCGATCTTGTGCCTGGCCGCCACCGTCGTGCCATCCGACAGGGTCACGCCCGCAATCTTGGGCGCGATCACCTCGTACACTGCGCCTTCGCCGTCGACCGCGTTAAGCAGCGCCTTGAAGATCGCCGCATCAGCGCCATCGCTCAGCAGGATGCCGAGCTTGCGGCCCTTGAAGGTGGCCGGCCCGTTCCTGGCGATGCTGAGCTTGTCTGACGGCGGCAGGTCGGTGATCAGCGCGCGGGCCGCGACGGCCGCGTCCGGCAGGGCCATGCCGAGGCCGTCCGCCACGGTCGCGGCGAGCGTCGCGTCGATATTGAGGAGATGCGACACGGTGCGCGAGCGGATGTCGGGGCGCTCCACCTTCGACAGCTCGAACACCAGCGCATCGCCGATATGCTTCTGCTCGATCGCGGTCTGGCTGATCAGAAACTGCCGCGCCTGACTGTAATGATCGGCGAAGCTGTCCGAGCGCACCCGCTGCTTGGGACCATCGGCTTTGTCTGCGAAGCTGGTGAAACCCAGCACCGGGTCCTCGCGCGGCCCGCCCTGCGCCGGGCCCCAGCTATTGGGCTCATAGTTCGCACGCCCCCTGGGGTTGCGCATGGCCATATGACCGTCCTGCTGGAAATGAGCCATAGGGCATTTCGGCGCATTGATCGGCAGGTGGCTGAAGTTCGTGCTACCCAGCCGCTTGATCTGCGTATCGAGATACGAAAAGTTGCGTCCCTGCAGCAGCGGATCGTTCGAAAAGTCGATCCCCGGCGGCACGTTCTGCGTCATGAAGGCGACCTGCTCGGTCTCGGCGAAGAAATTGTCGACGACGCGATCGAGCACCAAACGCCCGACAATGCGGACCGGCACCAGTTCTTCCGGGATGATCTTGGTCGCGTCGAGCACGTCGAACTCGAAGCTGTCGGCGAAAGCATCATCGAACAGCTGGACACCCAGCTCCCATTCCGGAAAGTCGCCGGAATTGATCGCATCCCACAGGTCGCGCCGGTGGAAATCAGGATCAGCGCCGTTGATCTTGACCGCTTCGTTCCAGACCACCGATTGCAAGCCCTGCTTGGGCTTCCAGTGGAACTTCACGAAGGTCGATTTGCCTTCGGCATCGACGAAGCGGAAGGTATGGACGCCGAACCCCTCGATCGTGCGCAGCGAGCGCGGGATCGTCCGGTCGGACATGATCCACATGATCATATGCATGCTCTCGGGCGTCAGGCTGATAAAGTCCCAGAAATTGTCGTGTGCGGTCTGCGCCTGCGGGAAGTCGCGGTCCGGCTCCGGCTTGGCGGCGTGGATCAGATCGGGGAATTTGATCGCGTCCTGGATGAAGAAGACCGGGATATTGTTGCCGACGAGATCCCAATTCCCCTCCTGCGTGTAGAGCTTGACGGCAAAGCCGCGAACGTCGCGCGCGAGGTCGGGCGACCCCTTCGATCCTGCGACCGTCGAAAACCTGACGAATGCGGGCGTGCGCTCGCCAACCCGCTGGAAGACGTCGGCGCGGGTGACGTCGGCCAGACTATCGGTCAGCTCGAAATAGCCGTGCGCCCCATAGCCGCGCGCGTGGACGACACGCTCGGGGATGCGCTCGTGATCGAAGTGAAACATCTTCTCGCGGAAATGCGAATCCTCGAGCAGCGCCGGACCGCGCGCGCCCTGCTTGAGGCTGTTCTGGTCATCGGCGACCGGAATGCCATGCTGGGTCGTCAGCGTCGCAACATCGCCGCCGGCCACCTGGCGAGTCTCGCCACCGTTTCCCTGAGGTTCCGCAAAGGCGGAGGAGATGACGGCGTCGGCAGGCAAGGCAGGCGCCTTCTGCGGCGACTCGCCGCCGATCTCGGCGGGCGAAAGATCCGCCGGCGTAACCTTCGCGCCGGCATCCGCCTTGCGCCCGGCGGCCTTGGGAGATTTGGGCGTCCTGGCCATGATTATATCCTCGTCTGATGAAAAGGGCTGTAACGAGGCACGTGCCGGATCGAACCGGACACCGATGCACGCCTATAACGGGACTATCTGTCAGGAACGGGCAGGCGGCCGTGAAGTTGCCGAACAATCGTCCAAATTAACCTGTGTCATCACGATTGTCCGGAAGCGGAGGCAACGCATGGCCACGCTGCCCGTTACAGCCAGGCACAGACGTCCCGCTGATGTGCATCGGCCGTTACGAGGACCGTTCGCCCATGTTCACCGAACGATTCTTGCGACACAGGCGCGGCGTGAGCCTCGATGTCGAGGAACGGGCGCGGCTCGAGGAATCCATCACCGAGATCAAGACGCTTCCGCCCCGGACCAACATCGTGCTGGCAGGGGACCGCCTGAACCAGAGCATCCTGTTGCTCGAAGGATTCATGTCGCGCTACATTGACGACCATAATGGCCTGCGGCAACTCGTCGCGGTCCACGTGCCCGGCGATTTCGTCGATCTCCATGCCTTCCCGCTCAAGGTGCTCGATCACGACGTCGCGACGATGACCGCTGCGACCGTCGCGGTCGTGCCGCACAGGGCATTGGAGACCATTACCCATGAGCTGCCTGCTCTGACGCGCAAGCTGTGGTTCTCGACCCTGATCGACGCGTCGATCCATCGCGCGTGGCTGTTCCGTCTCGGGCGTCTGGACGCGGTCGGGCGGGTCGCCCATTTCATCAGCGAGACGAATATCCGTCTCGTCTCGGCGGGCCTGAGCGACGGGCGGCGTTTCGCGCTCGGACTGACCCAGACGGATCTTGCCGAGATCTGCGGCCTGACGAATGTCCACATCAGCCGGGTGCTTCGACAATTGCGGGAAGAGCAGTTGTGCGTGTTCCGCTCGTCCCTCGTCGAAATCTCCGATCAGGTCAAACTCGCCGATCGGGGGCAGTTCGATCCCGCCTATCTCTATATCGACCTTCCTTCCGCAGACACGCCGTCCTCGCTCCAAAGGCAACATCCATGACAGATATTTTCAATACCCCGCAGCCGCAGACGGAGCCCGGTATCGCCAGTGCAGAGAATGGTCTCGTCGTGCTTGACGGACCGGACGGCGTTGCGGTCACGATGACCGCGGATGCGGCCCACAAGACGGGCCAAAGTCTCATCTCGGCTGCGGACACCGCCGAAAGGCAGATCGCTCAAGGCAGATCGCAGGATGACTGAGGCGTGAGGGCCGTCGGGAGCAACCCGTGCGATCGATGTCGTTCCCGTCGGTCGTACTGAACGACCGGACGTGGCGAAGAGCCTCGGGTCACTTGGTGGCCGGCTTTTGGTCTTCCTTCAGATGTCGATCATCCCCCTCCTCGTTGGCGCTACCCTCATCTTCTCCTGCCCCCTCGCCGGGCGGCATGTCGGTGCCCCCTCACCTGAGCCGGTCAGGTCTTCCGTTCTATGGCGTTCGTCTGCCATGGTCGGTCCTTTCTTCCCGTCCCATCGACCATGCCGCCGTTCGCAGGACTGCCGATCGGGAAAATGGCCCGCCTCCAACAGCGGGCCCTGCTCGAACATGGATCGCTCAGATCCGCGTGTTGTCCGTGAGATGCGCACGCTCCCTGTCGACCTGGGCCGAGTCAAAAGCCGGCGCGTCGGCATCGAACCGCGTCCACCCCGTCTTCCGGTAGGCCTGACCACGCACCGTCGCATCGACCGGAGCGTGACCGTCGAGCACAGCTTCGATCTCGGCATGTCGCTCCTGCGGAGCGCGGATGCTCACCAGGGTGCCACCACGTCGGACCCCCTCGGAATAGACATGCGCGTCGTCGTCGCTATGCCCGGCATTCTTGAGCGCTCCGACGATGCCACCGGTCGCGGCCCCGCCGATGGCGCCGATACCGGCGCCTGCGGCGGTGGCGGCCAGCCAGCCGGCCGCAACGACCGGGCCGAGGCCGGGAATGGCGAGCAGCCCGAGCCCCGCCAACAGACCGCCCGCGCCGCCGAGGACGGCGCCGGTGGACGTACCGCGCGTGACGTCGCCATGATCATTGACCCCGTCATGCGTCTCGATGCCGTCGTCCGCACGCTCGGCATGGGTCCCGTCCGCATTGTTGGCGATGACGCTGATATCGTCGTGCCGGATGCCGGCGGCTTCGAGCGCGCGTACGGCGCCGGTAGCATCCGAATAGCTGTCGAATAGTCGTGTGATCGTCTGGGTCATAATATTTTCCTGGAAATGGAGGAATCGCTCAGCGTGCGGTCACGTCGCCCTTGTAATCGAGCGCGACCATGACGGACTTGCCGTCCTTCATCGCCTTGCCCTGCCAGACGCCGTTCTCGTCCTTCGCAAGCTTACCGACATGCGCGTAGCCGGCTTCCGAGATTCGGGTCTGCGCCTGCCGCTGGGTGAACGAGTTTCGTCCGGCGGCTGCGTCGGCCGTGGTTTGAACGGTCGGGTCCTTGATCGCTGGATTGTGCGTGCCGGTCGGCATTTGCGCGGACGCGATCGATGGTAACGCGACCGCCAGTGCGGACGCGAGAATGAAACGATGCATGTTCTGCTCTCCTGTGAACTTGCTTGAACGAACGGCGCTGTCCGACGGGCCCGTCCGGCATGTTGGATCACAAAATAAATGATTGAAACATGAGCATAAATCGATTTGGCTGGGCCAATTTACCAGTGTGCCTCATGGCCAGGAAGCGGGACGGTGCCATTGGGATGTGCCCGAACGCGGTGCTTTGACCGGTCGGGACGGGTTGGCGCCGGACGGCTTGTCCACGGGGGGTGGCGGCTTCCGCTCGAAGGGACCGCTCAGTTCAATCGGCATCCGACTGGCGGATGCCGGCGAGCGGATCACCTCGATCGGGATCGCGCCCCTGCTGCCGATCCAGCGACCGCATGATCGGCGTGACGGTCAGCCCATGCAAGACAATCGAAAACAGAATCACCAATCCAAGCAGGCCCCACAGCCGACCTGCGCCGGCTACGTGAATATGGTTCAAGCCATAAGCGAGATAATATATCGATCCGACGCCACGAATGCCGAAAAATGCCAGCGTCAGCTTCTCCGTCCAATCTGTCTTCAGTCCCACGAGACCGATCACGCCGGCCAGCGGCCGGACGACAAGAATGATCATGAGCGCGATGCCGACGTCTATCCAGCCGACAGAGGAGAACAGGCCGCTCACGAGAGCGCCGCCAAACAGAAGCAGCAGGACCATCATCGCCAGCCGCTCGATCTGCTCGGTAACGTCATGCATGTCGTGATGAAAATCATGCTCGGGATGTGCGCTGCGAAAAGTCAGGGCCGTGACGAAAACGGCGAGGAAGCCGTAGCAATGCAGCATCTCGGACAAGCCGTAGGAGATGCAGGTCGCAGCCAGGGCGATTAGCCCGTCGCCGGTGTGCGACAGTTTGGAATCCACCGAAATATGAAAGGTCAGCCAGCCGAAGGCGCGGCCGATCGCCCAGCCCGTTGCGATGCCGGCGGCGCCCTCCCAAAGAACATGGAAGCCGAGCCAGCCGCCGAGCCATGGCTTGCCGCTTGCCGCCGTAGAGGCGAGAATGACGGCTAGATGGACGAATGGGAAGGCGCAGCCGTCGTTGAGCCCGGCTTCGGACGTCAGGCCGAAACGGACATCGTCCTCATCCCCGGTCTTGGGCGGACCGACTTGGATATCCGAGGCTAGGACCGGATCGGTCGGCGCCAGACTGGCGGCAAGCAGCAAAGCGATGGCCCAGGGCAGGCCCAGCGCCCAGACTGCGAGAACTACAATCGCCAGGATGCTGAGCGGCATCGTGATCGAAAGCAGGCGCCACGTCACCATCCAGTGACGCCAGTGGAAGGCCCGGTCTATCTTGAGGCCAGCCCCCATCAGCGCGATAATCATGACGAATTCGGTGAAACGTTCGGTGACCTGCGGATACAGCACGGGCAGCGGCTTCAAGGCGAGCTGGGGTAGCGAGAAGAGGGCCGCGCCCAGTGCGATGCAGACGATGGGCAAGGAGAGCGGCAACCTGCGCAGCACCAACGGAAGCCAGACGACCAGCGCGGTCAACAATCCGAAGCCGGTGAGGGCGACGATGTAGAGATGAGGAAGCCACGCGGAGAACGTCATTGGGCTCCAACGACGCGCGCCCTCGATAAGATGCCGCCGGCTCGCCGCCGGCCGGCAAAGCGCCTAGGCGGGATCAGCTACTGACCGTCCCTTGCGAGCGCGGCCGTCAGATCCTCCGGCGTGACCGTCCAGGCTTCCGTCGCGCCGCCATTCCGGATGAACAATAACGTCGCGATGCGTCGGTAGATCGTCCGATCATTGCCCTCGATGACGTCCTCATCGGTCTCGACATCATAGGTGCCGGCCGGCTGAAGTTGCTCGATGCCGCGTATCCGAAAGGGCGCCCGGAAGGTGATCGTGGATTTCGTCGTGCGAATGGTCACGATCATCGCTCCCGGAAGAGACGGGACTCGTTCGGCCTTTGGCCTGGTTGCCAGAGGCAAGTCGATCTGGAGGATCGCAGGCAACCCGTTGGCGCGCGACGACCATGGCCCGCCCGATGCCGGATCGTCGATGACGGCACGGCCGTCAGACGCTCGCGAGGTCGCGGTCGGGATTTTCGCCAAGGATTTGGTCGTGCCGCGCCCGCGCAAATCGCTTTTCGTCCAGGATACAGGCCGCGGTCAGAACCGTCTGGATGTGACGCCGCTCGCGCTTTTCGGCGATGAGCGCCTCCACGCCCCAAGCGGAGGCGGCCTTCTCGGCGATCATCCGGACGTTGGCAAGCGGCGTTGCCGCCGCGCGATCGCGATGATGCGCTTCTTGCGCCCGACACAGGACAGATGATGGATTCACGTACATTCCTCTCGACCAACAGAGCGGGCTGTCGTCAGGACGTCTTGCCCGCCGGAACCGTGCCCTTGAGCGACGGTTGGGAGGCATTGGTCTTGGGCGGCCCAGCCTTCTTCGGCTTTCTGGCTTCCTTGCTGCCCTTGCGTTCGCTCTTTGCCATGGGACATCCTTTCATCGTTGTGAAGGTCGGCGAGGTGCCATGCTGCGTCAGGTGCCAGACCCGTATGACGTCGGCTTCTGGTCTTCCTTCAGGTGATCGTCATGGCCTTCGGTGGCGACACCGCCCTCATCTTCACCGGATTTCTCCCCGGCGTCCTCGTCCGCCTCAACAGGCGGCCGGGGTTTTTCGTTCTTGTTCATCATTATCTTCCTATTTTCGTACCCTTGAAGGTGCCGATTGGATGATGCCGCCCTTCGCGGCTTCCGGCACCACATGAGGCGAGATTTGCGAAGCGTGTCCGGACGCTTGCATCAGCGCCATGGGCTGCGCGTCCCGGATCGACTGCTCGCCCACCTCCGATGGCTTTGGGCGACGACATCCCGCCATCGCCAGCGCGACAAGGATGAAACACCCCATCGTAGCGGACCGACCGACAATAGACGACCGGCCCGCCGGTTTCATTGCGCGTGAAGCGAGTGCTTCAGGTCCCGGATCTCGTCATGGCCGTCCTTCACGACGGCATAAGCCTGTTCGATCACCAGCAGGACAGGCTGGCTGACGTCGCGATCGGCCAGCGCGTCCTCGAACTTATGCTTGATGTGATCTTCTCCGGCCTCAACCTGGTCGATGACCGTCACCTCGTCGCTCGACATGCTGTTCCGCAGGTTGAGGAACATTCTGTGCGCGCCCGCAAGGAGCGTGCCGTCGTCCTCGGGCGAACCGCCGAGGGAGCGGACCTCGTCCTGCAACTGCTGGGTGAGACGACGCCGCTCCTCGCCGCGCCGGTTGAAGATCGACGCGAACGGCGACGCCGCTGAGGCCTTAGCGGCCTCAGTATAACCGTCCGCGCTGTCGATGACCTTCTCAATCAGCGAATTCAGCGTTTTGATGTCATGGTCGTGGTTCATCTGTGATCTCCGATGCGAAAGTCATTACCGGCTTGCCGGCCGTACAAGAGAAGAGTGTCCGCGGGTGGCGGACCACGGTCATGTCCGGTGGTTGGTTTTCCTCCGGCGACATCGGCGGAGGATCGGTTGCGCGCCGTCAGGGAGCGCGTCCAACCAGAACGCCTGCCCAGCGCGAATGGGCCCCGCAGCTCGATATCTCGCGAAATAAATCCTGAAAGTTGATCTATGTTGTTCGGGTTGGAGCAGTTGCCTATTCGGGCAGTACCGAAACCAATTAACGGTTCAGCATCAACAGCGCGGCGAACGCGATCACGATGACGACCAGCGATATGCCCAGAACGTAGCGCATCGTCCCCAGCTTCGTGCCACCGCTGACTTCCGTGCCGGTGACATGCGCCCGCGCGTCTGTCTCCGCCTGCACCCGCCCCTCCGCGATCAGCCGTTCGGCGCCGACATCGTAGCCGGACGAGGGGGCAGGTCCACCATGATCCGGCGCGGCATGGGACGGCGGATCGGAGGCGGGAAAGCTCTCGTCATTGGCGATGTCCGCCATCGCGTCCTCGTCGGAGGGATTGTCTCCCAATATGCTGTGCGTCTCACCGTCATGGGCCTCGCGGACAGCGGTCAGCGGGCGCACATCGTCATTGGCCGGATCGCGGCCCCTATCGTCGGTCATGCTGACCTCCAGTGTCAGTGCAGACGGGATCAACGCCCGGATGCCAATTACGGGCCCGCGACCTCAGAGAAATCGGCCGTTCGATAGCGCTATTTCATCAAGCCGGCTGATCGCATGGCATCTTCGATCACCCTGGTGATGAAGGCCGACGGCCGATCGCGGACTGGCGGTTCGATCCGGGTGCCGAACAGACGTCGCGCGTCGCCTCGCGCGGGCAAAGCTGCGGCGCTCCCCTGCCCCGCCTGCGGACTGGCCTGCTCTGTCGATCTTTGAGGCGCGATCATGGCGAGACCCCAAAAATCCGCGATGTGACGGGTCGAACTGATGCCGACGTCCAGCATGAACGGAGCCTCTGATCCCAGCGCGCCTGCACCTTGCGTCTTGAGCGGCGTCCCGTGGCCCATGCCTGGGACACGATAGTCTTCGACCAGAGCTGTGCCATCGGGTCCACGCCAGATACGGTACGGGACGCCATCGACCTGATCGATTTCCGTCGGGCTCTCGGGAAGGCCATGGAGGCTTCGCCACTGCGTGCCGATCGCTTCGGCGTTCGCGACGCTTACCGTCATGTCGCCGCTGCCATGCCAAATGGACAGACGCGGCCAGGATCCGGAATGTCGCGACCCCAGGCGAACCGCTGCTGCGAGGCGATCCGCAGACGGCAATCCGTGCCCGCGCATCCGATCAAAGGCCTGCACCATGCCGGTGGCCACGCCATGGGGAAGGCCCGCGATGATCGCGCCACCGGCAAAGACCTCCGGATATGTCGCGAGCATGGTGACCGCCATCGCACCGCCTGCGGACAGACCGGTGATGAAAATGCGGTTGGGATCGATCGCATGACGCGCCGCCACCGCTGTGATCATCTGCCGTATCGACGAAGCTTCGCCCGCACCGCGGCGCGCGTCGGCGGGCTCGAACCAGTTGAAGCAGACGTTGGCGTTGTTGGATCGCTGCTGTTCGGGATAGAGTAGCGCGAAACCCTGCTCGTCGGCGAGTTCCGACCAGCCGGACGCCTTGTCATATCCCGCCGCCGACTGCGTGCATCCGTGCAGGACGACGACCAGCGGCGCGCCCGCCGGCAACCCGGCGGGAATGTGGACGAACCCCTTGAGGGCTCCGGGATTGCGCCCGAATCCGTCCAGCGATGCCAGCCGGCCCGGCATGTGCTCCGCTGAATCCGAGCCGCGCGCCGCAGCCGCCGCGAAACGCGCAATCGTATCGGAAATACCGCGCATGTATGATCTCCTGAGCGCGGCATCGGATACCGACTGCTTCCGATGCAATAGCATGCCACATGCTGCGCTGCACAATATTTCCCCATCCTTGTTTAAACCTGGATTATGATTTCGGAAGGTAGCGCTGCCCAATGCCGTTCTTCGCCGATGCGCATGCGATTTACCGTGCCGGTTTTCGCCAGGAACCTGCTACAGCCACCCAGTCGGTTGCAGCTTCTCAAGCCGGCTGGAGTCCCGACATGACTGCTTATGCCATAGCTGCCGCCCTATTCTGGGCGTGCCTGCGGCGATCATCGTCCTGCTTTTCGCTCCCTGCCTCGTCTCGAAACGGTATCGCGAAGCTCTGCGCGCCGAATTGATCAATTGAATGCGACGCATCAGGCGGGGGGCCGGCCCCATCGGATCGAACGCGGCGATCGGTTACCAAATGCGGGTGCGCAGCCGCTTCGGGCCGCTGATGGTGACGGTGACGCACGACGGGCTTGCCGCGCTGCGTCAAGAGGGCATGCTGAGTCCGGCCGGTTATGTCATCTCCGAAAACCGCGCACTGATCGAAGCGATCGCGCTTCGCAAATTCGAAGCGGCCGAGTTTGACGAAAACGGATTCTTGGTGATCGGCGAGAGAGATATCTGCGCCTGACCCGCGTCACCAGCGAAACGCCCGATCGCAAAGCCAGGCTCTGTCCGGTCGGGCTCGTTGTCGCGCTCCCGTGCATCGGATCATGCAACGGGCGTCATGATTTCCTCACAGGCTAGGTAGATGGCGCGCTGATCATGCACATCGGCCATCCGAGCAAGCTTCGCCGACAAATCCAGAAGCCACTCGGCGTCGCCTGGAAAGCCGGCCCGCTGCGCACGCGCATGACATTGCATCGCCTGATAACGCAATTCGATTTGGTCCAAGGGAAAATCCATCCATACGAAAATTGCAAAAATATCACATTAAATAGTTTTCGGTTTATTGATTAATAATGCAAAGTGAGCGATATCGTGTTTACTCATTACAATTTACAGAAAATATTCGAGGATACGACCTCACATCGTTTGAAATTCTATTCTTCCAATCGAACCTTACCGATCCCCGGATCGTTGGATACCCACGACAGAACGCACTAAGACGCTTTTCGCCTGCGCGGTACTCCTTGCAGTAGCGTTCGGCGCCTACGAAATCTTAGATCATCGCGCAGGACCACCGCGAGGTGAGGCTGCTCAAAAGAACAGCGCGCCGACGCAGAGCTGACGACTTATCACGAAGAAGGCAGAGGTGCGGCATGCCCCGATGCCCTCCCCCGACGGTCAAGACACATGGGATCACGAGCGGAACGGCTCGCAAACCGTCCCATCGCTCGCAGACCGACGATCAAGGCGTTTCTGCTTAGGAGCCAGCGACCTCCGGCAGGATCGCTATGGGCCACCGCCCGCTGGGAATGACCGGCGGCCTGTAGCTATTGGCCAGCGCCATGGCACGATCCGCATAGCATTTCGCCAATGCGAGATGAGCGTCCCGCGTGCAACTGTCCGAAGCGGATGCCGCGGCCGCGCGCTCCTCGACTTCGCGATGGCGGCAACGTTGGATTTCCTCTGCCAGCGAGACGAGGTTCAAAAACAGTCCAGCCATGTCCTTTCTCCGGCCCCGCCGCCGGGCCGAAGAAACCATAACGGCGATCGGGTCGCATCAACGGAGATCAAGAACCGGATCGGCGTCTGGCGGCGGACCGGCTGGCCGGGAATAGCGGGCCGGTGGGACGGCCCGCTTTCCAATCAGGACGCCCACCCCCGGCCCATCCTTCCGGGGTTTCGGTCCTGCGGGCGACCGATCGCCTCAGTTGCAGCGGCGCGTGCGATGATGGTGATGCCACACGATCTGGCAATGCCGGCCATATCCGCGATCGTGGCCGCCCCGCCTATAATCCCTTCCGCCGTCATAGCCGGTGCGCTGCATCCCGCGGCCTTCGCCTCTGTTCATCCCGGGATGCCCCCTTTCACCTTCACGCCCCGACATCCCGCCATCGTCATGGGCGCGGCCCATATCGCCTCCGCGATGCTCGTCCATGGGCTGGCTTCCCATCGGATCGCGAGCGCCACCATGCGCGCCGCCGCCCGGCCCGACCGGCTGTATCTGGGCAAAAGCGGGAACGGCAAGCGCCAGCGCGCCGATAGCGGCGAGTGTCATTATCTTCATGGAATCTCTCCTCGCAACCGCAGAGGCGGCGCGCGGATGATGGACGATTGGCGACGGTGCATGTTCCAGCTGCGCAACCGGCCGATTATGCAAACGATCATGGCAGCGCCGGCGAATGGGCCTCGACGGCGTTTCTCGTCGGCAAGGTGACGACCAGTTGTGGCGGAGGCGGAGGTGACGCGTCCAGGCTCGAGGCCCTGAAAGCGGACCAGATTTCATCGCTTGCACGGGCGCGGATCGATATCGAAACGCGCGGGTCCGAAGTGACGGCTCTATCGTTCCCTTCGCCATCCGGCGAAGAAGAATTCGATGTCCGAAAATCCGAAACCGCCTGCCGGTGACAAGCCATCGCCGGGACAACCTGACGATGCCGAAGGCGGTCAGAAAAGCACATCCCCCGGCAAGGAGAGATCGAAGACGGATGACCGTTTCCATGAGGACGGTACACCGGCAGACTAATTGCCGATGGGCGACGGTGATCGACGTGCTGGAGACCAGCAGCCGCCTATCGGCTTGCGAGCTCCTGACCGCACTCAAGGTCCGATCATCTTCGCCATCCAAAGCATCCCGCGCGATCGAGCAATAGGCCCTTCGACCGGGCCATTTCGAACACGCTCACTTGCCGGCGAGAATCGCTCGAATCTTGTCCAGGACATCACCCTCCCGCCACGGCTTCGAGATGAATTTACCTTCGTCGGGGATATCCGTCTCCTGAGGCCGGCGATGACCCGACGTGAGCAGCAGGCCGATATTCGGCCAACGCTCGTGAACCAGTTCGGCCAGCTGGATGCCGTCCATGCTGCCGGGCATGTCGATGTCCGAAAATAGCAGATGCACATCGCCATGCTTTTCTAGAAGAGCGACAGCTTCATCGGCGGTTTCGGCTTCGAGCACTTCGAAACCCGCGCTCTCCAGAAGGTCGCAGCCATGCATCCGAACAAGCGCTTCGTCTTCGACGACGAGCACAAGGGCCCGCTGATCATTCGGCATGACGGCATTCTCCTACCCATCGTGCCGGTTTTTTAACAGACGGGACTGACATCAATGATCGAGCCGGTCTTTGGTTACGTTCGATATGGACAGATCAGGAATATACCTGCTCGCTATGCGAGAGGCATGGTGAAGGTGAAGCGGGTTTCCAGCCGGTTCGACGTCACCTCGAGCACTCCGCCATGCGCCTTCGCGATCTCCGACGCGATGTGAAGCCCCAATCCCAGGCCATCGCGGTTGGATCGGACCTGACCTCGGAAGAAAGGCTGGAACAATCGCGCCATGGTCGCAACGGGAATGGGAGCCCCGCCATTGGCGACGGAGATCCGGAGCGTGCCAGCTTCGCTTCCAGCCAACACGCGCACCGGCTTATCCTTGGCGCCATGGGTAAGCGCGTTGCCGAGCAGGTTCGAAAGCAACTGGCCGATCCGGCCGCGATCGCAGTCGATCGGGTCGTCGAGTTCATACTCGGCCAGCACAATCCGCTCGGGCGCGATGGAACGGAGCTCGTCCACCACCTGCCGCAACACCGGCTCAAGCGGTTCGCGCGCATCGCGCGATAAGGTGAGGCCGCCGCCGAGCCTGCCCCTGGCGAAATCGAGGACGTTGTCGATGAGGCCGGCCGCGCGGATGACGCTTCCCTCGACAAGCTCGATGACACGGCGACCGCGCTCGCTGACCGGCTCCTTGCCGAGCAGGCGCATACCACTGGCGATCGAAGCGAGCGGGTTGCGCATGTCATGCCCTAGCACCGCGATGAACTGCTCGCGCAATTCGGACACCTCGCGCTCGACCCTGACCGTCTCCTCTGCCCTGTCGCGCGCATCCAGCAGGTTGCGCTCGTAGAGACGTCGGTCCGCTGTTCGGAAAATCGCGAGCCGGATGAAACCGGGCCTGCCCTCTTCGTCCCGGCCTTCGATCGCATTGACGAGCGCGGGCATCCGGTTGCCGCCGGCGCAGGCGAAGTCGAGCGCCACCTCGTCGAAATGCTCTTGGAGATGCATGAGCGGCGCGAAATGCGTATCGTAGAAGATTTTGCCGGCTATCGGCAGGAAATCCGGCAGACGCTTGCCAACGAGCGATTGCAACTCATGGCCCGTCCACGCGATGAATGTGCGGTTGGCGCGCAGGATGATCCCATCGCGCTTCATCAGGATGAGGCCGCACGGGGCATTCTCGAACCAGTCGTCGGATGCGGACATCGCCGCGCGTGAATTGGCGCCTTCAGACAAACGCTTTGATCGCTGCGATGGTCTCTTCAGGCGCGCTGAGGTTGGGGCAGTGTCCCGTCGCGTCGAGAATCACGAGCCGGCTACCGGCAATAGCGCGGTGGACATGCTCGCCGACCTCGATGGGCGCGATTGCGTCGCTGCGGCACTGAAGGATGAGAACCTCGGCATCGATGCCGGGCAGATCGCTGCGATTGTCGGACAGGAAGGTGGCGCGCGCGAATCGCTTGGCGATTTCCGGATCGGTCCGGCAAAAGCTGTTGGTCAGCTCCTCGCCCAGTTCGGGTCGATCCGGATTGCCCATGATCACCGGCGCCATGGCCTGGGACCAGCCCATGTGATTGCTGTCGAGGAAGTCGAGCAGTTCCTCGATCTGCTCTGCGGTGAAGCCGCCTGTATAATCCGCGTCGTTGATATACCGCGGCGAAGGCCCGACCAGGACGAGCTTCCCGAAGAGCTCGGGGGCTTGCTTGGAGGCGAGGATCCCGATCATCCCGCTAACCGAGTGGCCCACGAAGATGCCGTCGTTGATCCCCAGCGCCTTCGCCAAGGCGACGACGTCGTCCGCATAACCCGCCAGGGAAGCATAATTCTCAGGATCGTACACGCTCAGATCGGAACTCCCTGCGCCGACAAAATCGAACAGCACGACGCGAAAGTCTCGCTCGAAAGCAGGCGCCACGTAACGCCACATGGCCTGGTCGCAACCGAAGCCGTGCGCGAACATGACCGTCTTCGCTCCCGTACCGGTGATGCGCGTCGCGAAGCGTTGGACAAGCCCCTGATCCGCCATGTCGATCAATCCCATCCCGTGCCCTGCCGTCGCTGAAGGCATTTCGCAGAAGGGCAACGTCCGGATGACGCAGCAGCGCTGGAAATCTCAGTCCGGTCCGATCTCTAGCACGGCACCGCCAACCTATCCACCAGCCCTCGTCAACGACAGGCCAGTGGGCAAGGCGATCGGCATGCAGAGCGGCTTCCCGACCCGTGGGGATACCGCGGCGCATCCCGCTAGCAGTGCGGTCCGGAATCGCCGTGGAATGAGGTTCAGTCCCTTTGGCCCACCGCCTCGTTTTCCTGAACGATCTTTCGAGCGAGCTTGTAGATCGCCCTTCGATCGGCAGATCGCGATTGCTGCACCTTCATCAGCAGGATCGCAGGTGCCTGATCGCCGTGCTTGTTCATCGCATCGGCGGCCTCTTCGCGGGCCAGCCGTCTCTCGCGTTCATTCGGTATACCCAGAAATGACATAAATTCCCCCGGTTCGAGTCGGAGAATTTTGATAGAACGTTTCGAGGAAAAACCTAATTCTGTTTACCGTATCGCGCTGAAATTCGATCAGTTTTTTAGCAGGCGAAAGCGCGAGGCGGGCAGCAAGTCCGCACGCGGCGGCGGGCGTGAGGCGCTGCCTGGGCCCATCGTGCGGCCATCTTCGTTGGAGCCGTTCACAGCTGGGACATCTTCACACGAACTGCGGCGAACCGCCGTCCTGTCCATTCGAGGGGAGACGGCACATGCGGCTGAAAATCCATCACGAGACCCATTACCGTTACAAGAGGCCGGTCACCTTGCAGCCGCACTCGCTGATCGTCACTCCACGTGACAGCGGTGAGCTGACCACCATCAGCCGGTCGCTGCGCTGCGAGCCGCACGCGGAGACGGGCTGGAGCCTCGACATCTTCGGAAATTTGATCGCCACCGCGACCTTCGCCGCACCTACCGCCGAACTGTTCATCGTCGCCGAAGCCGAGATCGAGCATGGCGCGCCCGAGTGGCCCGTCTTCACGATCGAGCCATCCGCCCACCGATACCCCTTCGCCTATTCGCTCGACGACATGATCGACCTCGCCGCATTGGCGCAGCCCGACTGGCTGACACCCGGCGGCGAGCGGGTCGGCGCCTGGGCGAGACGCTTCGTCATGGCGGCCGGCACGGACACGCTATCGCTGCTCAAGGACCTGAATGCGGGACTGCTCGATGCCGTCGCCTACCGGATCCGCGATGAAGAAGGCACGCAATCTCCAGCCGAGACGCTCGGCGAAAAAAGCGGTTCGTGCCGCGACATCGCCGCGTTGTTCATCGAAGCGGCCCGCCATTTGAACTTCGGCGCGCGTGCGGTGTCGGGCTACCTGATCGAGGACGGCCAGCACGGCGACAATGCTGGCGCCACCCACGCCTGGGCTGAAATCTACCTGCCGGGCGCCGGCTGGATCGCGTTCGATCCGACTCACCGCCGTGTCGGCAATGCGCACCTGATCCCCGTCGCGTTCGCGCGGGCGAACCGCCAGATCATGCCCATCTCCGGCGACTATTTGGGTGCGGCCGAGGATTTCGCGTCCATGAACGTGATTGTGCGGGTTGAACCAAGCGCCGATCGGAATGCCGGGCATCTTCGTTGAATCCATCTACCCCGCACGCCAGCCGATGATGTCGTCGGCAGACGCCTGCCCTTCTCTATAAGGAGCTGCGGCGCAAAGTCGGGGCGATTGCGCAACCGATCAGTAGCGCGCCAGAAGGCGATCAACGCTGGTTTGGACCGTTGCTTCCTTTCCCTCATATTTGTCGGGCGCCTCATGGCAATCCTTTTCCAGCGCGGCCCTGATCTCCTGGATCTGGTTGTCGGTCAGATGTTCGATCGCGATGAAGGTGCCGCGCGCCTTGTCGACCGCACGGATGAGTTCGTCGAGCTTCGCCTGCATCGCCGCTGCGTCGCGATTCTGGCTGTTCTGGATCAGGAACACCATCAGGAAGGTGACGATCGTGGTGCTGGTGTTCACCACGAGCTGCCAGGTGTCGGAATAATGCGCCACAGGGCCGAAGCCCGCCCAGATGACGATCAGCAGCAGTGCGAGGACGAACGTTGCCGGCTTGCCGGCGAAGCTCGCGATGCGCCCAGATATGCGCGTGAAAAACAGGTCCATGGATCACCTTTCCTCGGCGGGTGGACCCGTCGGCGCCATGACGCGCCAAACACTCCGCAAAACTCCCAACTCTGCCGGCTAACAAAATCCTCAGGTAAAGAAAAGCATTCATACTCGGCATTCCACCCAGCCGCTACACGTCGTTCCTAGGGTCTATTGGGTGTTGAATATGATCCATGATTAGAATCAACATTCCGATGACCGACGCCATTGAGGATTATGAATCACAATCGCGCTGCAAGATGGAGGTCATGCAGGTCGCCCCACAGCAGGCCGCCTTTCTCCAGTTTCTTGTGACGCTACTGCGCACCTCCCGGGTGTTCGAGATCGGCACCTTCACGGGCTGCAGTGCGATGGCCATCGCACTGTCATCGCCCGAGGGTAACAAGGGGACGACATCGATAATGATACGGAGATCGTCGCGCTGGCCCGCGGATTCTTGCGCGAGGCCAGCGTCGACGGTTGGCGATCGCGGCCCCGCACGTCAACGTTTTTTTATTTTCCGCGTCCCATCGTGCCGAGCTTGGATCATCCCTATATTTACCCCATCGCGTCTCACCCTGCACGGGCGCGACTGAGAGATGGTTCGTGCTCCCGCTCACCGGGAGATTACAAATGCCTGCGGCTCCTCTCACGCTCAAATCTCCAGCCACCGAAGCCGAACCGGATGCAAGTCTTGAGGCATGGGACAATGAGGGCGGTCGTCAACCGAGCGGATTCGCCCCCACGGCCAAGCGGGATCGCCTGCATTCTGCGGAAAACAAGCTGACGAAGGATTTCATCGAGGGCCGAATTGGCATTCGTCACAACACCTACGCCCACCGGTTGCGCTGCTTGAAGCAGGATCGAACTCAGCTGCATGCATCCGCCTTGCGCGACGGCGATCCGGCATTGTCAGAGCCCAGCTCATGAGGCCGCCATTTTCGGCGCGCGGCGCCAGAGACGCCGTCGCACTGCTGGTCGCAAGGCTGACGGGCGAGAGTGCCGCGGAGATCATGTTCGATCTGGCACTCCCGAAGATGGAACCGGAGCGCCTAAGGGGTGGCTCGAACTGGTCGATGGAAAATCACGCGCGATCGAATCGAATGAGAGCGGCTATTGAGAAGGCAGTGCGGGAACTACAGGGTAGAGAGCCGACCATGGAGTAATTCGGCGATCGCGGAAAACTGATCCACCCATAACAGCCGCCTCGGGAGAACAATATGTCGCGGACCAACCAGCAGGGTGAGACGTTCGGGGCGTGGATACTCGCGCAGCGAAACTGTGATGGGCTGATCAGTCAACTCGCGGAAGGCGCGCGTGCAGATCGCAAATTTCCCGGCACCGGCTCGCCGGAGGATGTGCGCAAGCACCTCTCCGCGATGCAGGCGGAAGGCGATCTGTTCGAAGCCGTGGACGATGCCGAGACTGACTGGCTGAACTGCTGATGAGCGACCCCAGACACCCCTCGGACCTCATCGGCAGGCCGCGATTGATGGAGCGCCTACGGATGAAAGCCCAGGCCGCCACGGCGCCACCGGTCGAAGAACTCACCGTCGCCTGCGTTGGGGCGAAACATGCCAATCCGAAGCGGAAGGGTCGACAGACCGGCTCGCGCGAGATGGAGATCATGTTCACCGAGCGCGGGCAGCCCGTCGAGCTCCGGCCGGAGCCCGGAAACAAGGCCGACGCGAATGCCATTGCCGTTTTCGCGAGGACCGGCATCCAGCTTGGCTACGTCAGCGCCGATCGCACATCGCTGATCCATCATGCCTGGCACGACGCTCGCGATGTGTTGGCCATCTTTCAGCAAAGGACACCTTGGGGCGCATGGATCAGGGTCGCGTTCGATCGTGACCCGACGTTACCGCCGGAAACCGCGCAACAGGCGACGGTATCGGCATCGAGCGACTGGTGGCCGGACGAACCGCCGGGTGGCAATGCCGAGGGCCCTCATTCGGACGATCTCCCGCCTGACGATTGATCGCCTCTCCTCGTCAAAGCCGAGCCCGTAACAGGCGCGACGGGCTCGACACGAGCGCGCAGGATGGTGTCGCAGACCTCGTACCAAGGAGTGCATCATGATCAGGAAGGCCGCCGAGGCATTTCTCGCAGCGATCGAGGCACAGGCGTGCGACCACGCCCCCGCGCCCAAAGTCTATCGCGAAAATCACGACCTTCGCGACGTCCAGATTGTCGGGCAGATCGACATCCTGGCAGCGATGACGGCGGCAATGACAGCTTTGCGTGTCGCATCCGAACGGATGGAAGAGGCTGGCAGCGCCCAGGTCGACGAGGCCCGGCATATCGAAGTGGACGGCATCTGGACGGCCATGATGGATGCGGCCCTGCGTCGTGGCAGCGCGGACTGACCGTAAATGCGCGTGGATATATTTCGCGCGGTGCCGGCAGCCTCTTCTTATTGGGCCTTGCAGGCCCTATATCCAGCAAATCGCACCGATCGGCCTTGGGCAGGATGCGACTGAGAGACTTCGAGCTCCCGCTCTGATGCGGGGGTTAGCATGTCCATGGTTCCAGCCACCTATTTTTCGGATCACATCAGGCGCGCGCAATGCGGGATCGGTGATGCGACCGACAGCATTTCCGTGGCTGCGGTTGCACCGTTGCGGATGGCCTATGCAGTGCGCGCGGCGGATGCCAAATGTCTTCCAAGCGGTCCCGTCTTTCAGATTTCCGCGTCGGTCCAGCCTTCATTCGGCTTCGCTCGGGACATCGACCTCTCCGCGGCCCCTTCTCCGCAACGCGCCTGGTCAGGGGATAACGTCGTCGCGATGGCCGCGACGTCGCAGGCGGGGCGATGATGCGCGCTGTCTGTCTGGATGCGACGCGCGCGGCGGTGATAGGGATGTGCGCGACCCAAAATGTCCCCGTCGCGATGATCGAGAGCATCCGGTCCGGCGGAACACGCGTCGTCCTTCACAACTCGCATGACGCCGAGTTGATCGCGTCCGCCTATCCCGACCTCGTTCTGACCGTAAAGCCGGGTCCGGCCTGATGACCAGGCCGCTGGCGTCCGGATCGGCGAGACTCGTGCATGGCGTGGCCGTGCCGTCATGGTCGGAGCAGGCGGTGCTGGCCCTTTCTTCTCCTTCCGGGGAACGGACGATCATCGCGGAAGGTGCGCTCGATATTGTGACCAAGGCGCTTGCCGCCCGAAGGCCTCGCCGGGCCGGCCTGTCGATCTCGCTGCCGGACCGGCACGTCGAGCCATTTGGCTTTGGCCCGGATGCGCTTGCAGATCTGGTGCTCGTCTGGGCCATGGACCGGGACAGGCCGAACCCGCCGCGTCGAAGCGCCGACGGCGAATGAGCACCAGCCCTCCGCGGGACAGTCGCGAAATCCCGTGGTGGGAGCGCGGTGTTATCTATCAGGTCTATCCCCGCTCCTTCCAGGATAGCGACGGCGATGGCGTTGGCGATCTCGCGGGGATCGAGGCCCGGCTGGATCATATCGCGGCGCTCGGTGCCGATGCGATCTGGCTCTCGCCGATCTTCCCCTCGCCGATGGCCGACTTCGGTTACGATGTC
>Ga0105237_10001150_pt1 | contig 35497 bp, 27 predicted proteins | sample KBSC24metaG_FD_81520 | JGI IMG/M metagenome (GOLD analysis project Ga0105237, IMG submission 81520) | Corn rhizosphere microbial communities from Kellogg Biological Station, Michigan, USA - KBS C2-4 metaG | ecosystem: Host-associated > Plants > Roots > Rhizosphere > Soil | place: Michigan, USA... | reverse complement strand
CGGTGGCCGCTGCGCCGGGTATCATTAACAACGCGGAGAAAGGACCGGACATTGTTATCGTCATAATTATAGATACTATGAATCAGGTCGAGGATGATATGCGCCTGCTCCGAGGCCGGGAAAGTATATTGATGAAATCCTACCCTTGTCGTAGCCGTCAACTCGGCCAGGATATCATAATCCTCCAGCCGCACCTTGTAATAGTCCGCCTCTGCCACTTCCGTTGCATGGCTGAAAGCCGAGCGAAAACCGCTCCTGGCCTGGCTGGACACCCCAGGATTTAATTTCAGCTCGCCGGTGGTGGGCATCAGCAGAAAGTCCCCCAGATCGGAATGACCTGTACCGCTGAAATGGGTGTGACTAAACCCAACGATGGTTTTGTCGTCATACTGATAGCCGGCACAATATTTATATACATCAGGATTGTACCTGCCATTCTGTTCGTATGGGATCGTATCCGTATCAGGACTGAGTTGCACCATCCCAAAGGGAGCGGAGGCGCCGGGGTAAGTATGCCCCATACGCTGCGTCCCCACTATGGGGTGTACATATGGCAGGATGTTCTCGGGAGCGGTGGATTGGGCATGACAAAAGAAAGGAATCGTTAAGGAACAAAGCAAGAATAATCTTCGCATAAGTATGATTCTAAATATGATAGACGAACATTAGTGAATAACTTTTCGGTATGGAATTCCAATTGGCACGCAATATCAGAATTTTTGGTACAGATTTGGTAACTAGTCGAGGAAAAATGATTCGCATGAGAATGATATTGAATGACGACCTAAAGGCAAAAATGAGAAAAAGTGTCGAAAAAAGTTGACAGACACTTATTAAAGTAGTACTTTCACGGTGTAAAACGCTAATACCCCTATTATACTTTTCACAAACCAATTGTGAAAGTACTCCTCGCAAAGCCCCTCGTAGATCCTAATTCCTGTAAAAGTCCACTTTATCTATCTTTTTGCTTGCCCCGTGATCAGGTGATCCGTCTCTGCTGAGACTGATGGCGTATTCAATGAAATTTAAAAATTAAATGAATAATTCAAGAAAACATCCTTTTCTTTTATTGTTGTGCTTTGTGTGCATCCTTTCCGTTTCCTGTGTCAATACAAAGAAGATCGTTTATTTTAACAACGTACAAGACACCGTCTTCAGGGGCACCACAGAAATTAATGTCGAATCGATCATTCAAAAGAATGATCTCCTCAATATTACAGTAAGCAGCCTTAATCCGCAGGCTTCTGTTATTTTTAACCTTCCCAGCCAGGCTGGGACCTCGTCTCTATCTACATCCGGAGCCAATAGCATGGTTATGCCTACAAGTGTTGCGCAAACCCAGGGTTATTTGGTAAACAACGATGGATCAATAAAGTTTCCTGTACTGGGTGCTATACAGGCGGCGGGGCTGTCGAAAAAACAATTGGAGAAAAATATTTCGGATAGCCTCTCGGAGAAAAAATTGCTGATCGACCCAATTGTCAATGTACGGTTCATGAACTTTCGGGTTACCGTCCTGGGAGAAGTCGCAAGACCTACTACGATAAATGTAGGGAATGAGAAGATCTCCATTTTGGAAGCACTTGGCCTGGCTGGCGATTTGACTATTTATGGAAAAAGAGAGAATGTCCTGTTGATCCGCGAGGAAGGGAAAGACAAGATCGTAAAAAGGATCAACCTGAATTCAGAAAAGGTGCTTAACTCACCTTATTATTACTTAAAGACCAACGACATCGTTTATGTAGAACCTAATTCGTCCAAGATCGCCAGTACCAGCCGTACCCAGCAATTGCTTCCGATCGTGTTGAGCGCCTTATCGTTTGTCGCAATAATTGTCACCTACACAATCAAACATTAAACGCGCGCCTATGCAAGTTACACAGAAGAGAGGATTTGAAGACAAAGATAGTAATCTATTTAGCGAGCTTATTTTTAAATATCTGCCCTATTGGCCGTTATTCCTGATAACGTTAGCCATCGCCATAGCCGGGGCCTGGCTCTATATGAAAGTTGCGACACCAATATATGAGGTGTCGGCCGCCATTATGGTCAAAGATGAGAAAAAAGGTGTCGATGACGCGAACCTGATGGAACAACTCGATCTGTTCGGGTCGAAGAAACTCGTGGAAAATGAGATCGAAGTGATCAAGTCGAGGATGTTGATGCATGAGGTGGTTGAAGACCTTTCCCTCTATGCGCCCATCTATGCCAAAGCGTCTTTCAAGAATCAACTGGCATATACCAGCTCTCCCATTAAGATCCAGGCGTTGAAACCCGATTCCGTTGAGGAAGAGCCAAAAGTGTCTTTTGCGTATGATGAGAATACAAAAGAAGTGGTCCTCAGAGGCAGACGTTATCCTTTAAATCTATGGATCTTTGATAGCGTAAATACCATCCGCTTTGTGCCGAATCCCAGGTATACGAAGCCGGAGAAAAAAGAGGACCTGTTTTTTACCCTCGTCGACGCCCGGGGTATCACGGATAATCTGATGAATGCACTAAAAGTGACGCAGGCCACGAAACTTTCCTCGGTGATCGATCTCAAGATCAGGGATGCTGTGCAAGTGAGAGGCGAAGATATTCTTAATGGCCTGATCAGCGCTTATAACAGCGCTGCCATCAGCGATAAAAACGCGTTAGCAGCCAATACACTGAAGTTTATCAACCAGCGCCTGAAATTCGTGGCCACCGAATTGGATTCGGTAGAGCTCAATATCCAAAAGTATAAGACCCAGCAGGGCATTGTTGATATTAGCGCCCAGGGACAACTTTACCTGGACAACGTAGGTGCAAATGATCAAAAGCTCAGTACAGTAAATGTCCAGCTGGCTGTCATGGACCAGATAGAGAAATACGTAGCCTCTAACGGCGATCAGCCGGGGATCGTGCCGGCCGCCCTGGGCACCGACAACCCCGTACTCGGAGGCTTGCTGGACAAACTATACGATCTGGAAGCTCAATACCAGGGGCTTCAAAAAACAACGGCGGAGAATAACCCGTTGATCCTTTCGCTCCGCAATGAGATCGATAAGCTGAAACCGAATATCCTCGAGAACATCCGCAGCCAGAGACGTAACCTCGAAGCCACCAAGACCAATCTCACCGGCACCAGCAATCAATATGCGTCCGTTCTGCAGAAACTGCCGCAGAAAGAAAGAGGTTTGGTCGAGATCAGCAGACAGCAGACCATTAAGAACGGCATCTATAGTTTTCTGCTGCAAAAAAGGGAAGAGACGGCACTTTCCTACAATTCTGCAGTGGCGGATACCCGTCTCGTCGATAATGCCCAGTCGACCGATAAGCCCGTCAGTCCTAAACGCATCCTTATCTATTTAATCGCCATTGTGGCAGCGTTCGGCGCGGGTGCCGGGTTCATCGCTATCCGGGAAGTATTCAATCAGGAGATCGTTTTCCGCAGCGAGATCGAGCAATTTACCAGTATCCCGGTCATCGGAGAGGTTATGATGGGAGAAAAGGAAATGCCCTTTGTCATTGGAGAAGGAGGCAGATCCGTGATTGGCGAACAATTCCGGCAGTTGCGTACTTCCCTGACTTACATCGGCATCAACAACCGGAAGAAAAAGATCCTTGTTACTTCTACCGTTTCAGGAGAAGGAAAAAGTTTCATATCAACCAATATTGCAGTCAGCCTGGCATTGGCCAATAAAAAAGTCGTTCTCCTCGAAATGGACCTCAGGAGACCTGCCCTCAGCCCTATCTTCGAGATGAGCCGGCAAGCAGGCCTTACCAATTATTTCGTAGGAGAAAAAGAGGCTGACCACATAATTAAAAGCACTTCCATCAATCCTAACCTCTTTTTCATTCCGGCAGGCGCTATTCCGCCGAACCCCTCCGAACTGATCATGAATGGGCGATTGGAAGAACTCCTGAAATATCTCGATACCATATTCGATTATATCGTCATAGATACCGCGCCTGTAAGCCCTGTTACCGACGCCTATCTGCTTTCTCCCATGTGCGACGCCACCTTATACATAGTCCGGCACGGCGTCACCCCAAAGAATTCTATAAAAATGCTGGATGCGAACATGCTGGTACATCCGTTGAAGAATGCAGCTATTATTTTCAACGGCGTCAAGAATAGAGGTTTTGGACAAAATGCATACGGCTATGGATACGGTCAAGGCAGCGCCTATGGTTATTTCGAAGATAAAAAAGAAAAGAAAAAAAGAACTAAGAAGTCAGCGAAAGCTTGATCCACTGCATCAGTAAATGCTGATAGACGTTGATAGATCCTTATACATCCTGTTAAAGCCCACAACAAACCCCTAAAGAGTCTCAGGTTCCAAACAACCACTGTGAGTGGATTGGGCGAAGCCTGTCAACCCTGGAACGCCTACCGATTAAAAAGCTTGACCATTTAATCTGTAAATCCGAATTTATGATCCAACAGGCAAAAAACTGGTATGTTGTCTACACGAAACCAAGATGGGAAAAGAAAGTGGCAAAGCAATTGGAAAACAAAAAGATCGAGCATTATTGCCCGCTGAACAAGGTGCAGCGCCAATGGAGTGATCGCAAAAAGATCGTTCTGGAACCCCTGTTTACCTCCTATGTGTTCGTCCGGATTGACGAAGCCGACATGCTGTCGGTAAGACAGGCTGACGGCGTAATGAATTTTGTCTACTGGTTGAAAAAACCCGCGGTAATACGCGAGGAAGAGATCAATGTGATCAAACGTTTTCTCAACGACTATGAAAATGTACAGGTTGAACGCGCTTCCGTCAATGTCAATGATTCGATAAAGATCATCGAAGGACCATTCATGGAAAGACAGGGTAATGTAGTCGAGATCAGGAAGAAAACAGTGAAAGTATCACTGCCTAATCTCGGTTATACTATCATCGCAGAAGTAAAAAAGACCAATATCGAGATCATTCCGATCTATGCCACCGCGAACCAGGTGCCTGCATAAACTATTTTTCAAATGCCCCTAACAACGCAACTTATCCTGAAAAGGATATTATCGATGCCCCTATCCCTCTACAAAAGTACCAATACGCTTGTCAACAGGTGCAGCAACTGGGTAGTTGTCCACCATAAAAAAGTAAACTACAGTTCTTTCCCTATTATCAAAGGAAGAATAAAACTATATGGAGAAGGCCGGTTCGTTTTCGGTAAGGAACTTAAATTCAACTGTTCGATCGGTTCTAATTTCGTAGGCCTCTATAAGACCTGTACCGTCGCGGTTTTAAAAAATGCACAACTCGAGATAGGCGACTATTCCGGGTTTTCAGCCGTGTCCATCTATTGCTCGGAAAAGATAACCATCGGGGCGCATGTTAACTGCGGCGGCAACGTAAGCATCTGGGATACGGACTTTCATCCCCTTGATTACCAGGAACGCAGAGTTCACAATACGGATAAGATCAATTCCGCCCCCATTATCATCGGCGATGACGTGTTTATCGGAGCCAACTCCATCGTGCTCAAAGGAATAAACATCGGTGACCGGGCGATCATCGGAGCGGGCAGCGTCGTTTCAAAGAACATCCCCGCAGACGAGATATGGGCCGGTAACCCTATTAAATTTATCAAACGGATCAATGCTGACGCATAAAAACAATATTCTTAAAACCAGCCTGGTCTTCTTATTGATGGCGGCATCGGCCATACCACTGTTCAAACAGCAATTTGCCACCTACCTTTTACTTTTTGGGGCATTGCTGACCCTTAAACATATTCGCATCGGTCTGGATGCCATTCTCTTTTTGCTGCTTGCCTTTGCGTTGGAAATGTATCATAATTTTTATTTCGATAATTATGACATGGTGGCGACCCGCCAGGTGATGATCCTGTTTGCATCAGCCCTTCTTATCATTTATTACGTCAGGCTCGATCTCTTACCGATCTATATCAACATTCTCTACTACTTTTCGCTCATCAGCTTTGTTTTTTTCGCGCTATGGTATGCTGACAGCGGGCTGATCGACAGTCTTGTCAAGGCTGTTCCCGGCATTTTTATCAAAACCTCGGTCAATTACGGCAGCGAAGCCAACCAGGTGAACCCCATTATTTATAATTTCGACTCCAACTTTACCGAATTGGGGCGTAATAACGGACCGTTCTGGGAGCCGACCGCATTTGCGATCATGCTGATCCTCGGCCAGATATTCAACCTGTTTCTCACCCAAAAGCTATTCAACAAAAAAGGGATCGTCTTTACCATCGCTATTTTTACTACCCTTTCGACGACGGGCATACTCGCTTATTTCTTATTCGTACTGGCATACTATCTGTTCTCCCCAAAACTTAGAAAAGGAGTGAAGTTGTTTATCGTGACCGCCATTCTTACCGTCAGCGTCGGTCTCTATACTACCCTCCCCTTTTTGAGCGAAAAAATACTCAACGAGGTCGAAAAGGCGGACTATGAAATGGACAAGTATGGAGGCGATTCGCGTCTTGCCAGCGCGATGATGGATATGAAAGAGATATCCGAAGACCCTGTTTATATTTTATTTGGAAAAGGGCTGGACAATAATTACAGAATAGCAGGCCCGGATAAAGAAGTACTGCGCAATTGCGGTGACACATCCCTGCTGATCAGCTGGGGCGCCATATTCTCATTGGCCTATCTGTGCCTTCTTTTTTACACATTCCGCGAGATGACAAAATTCTTCCAGGTGCACCGGGGATATGCATTGGTATTTACCCTTATATTTCTGATACTTGGATTTAGCGAGGTGTTTTTGACACTTCCCTTTTTCTATGCCTTCCTGTTCCTTGGATTTATCATCAAAAAACAATATATCGTCAAAGAGACGGTCAGCGCCCACAACGAGCTGGCCATCAATTAAGATTAGTATCTTATGCTCAGATTCGCTATTCTCATACCCATTTACAACAGACTGGCCGTTACCAGGCAAGGCCTGAGATCACTCACCGAAACACTACAGCAGTATACAAGGTCAGGAAATCAAACCTGTCATTTCGATATCGTCGTTATCGACGATGGTTCGACGGATGGCAGCTCTGCCTGGATCGCTGAACACTACCCTGCCATTCATCTGGTCCAGGGCACCGGAGAACTCTGGTGGAGCGGCGCCATTAATTGCGGCGCCGGGTATGCGATGAGCCAGTTGCAAAGCGATTATCTGCTTTTGTGGAACGATGATATAACTCCCGCCGATAACTATTTCCTGGAAGTGGAAAAGCTTTTCCTGCAGCATAATCCCCAAAATATGGTCATCGGTTCCAAGATACTGGTGAAAGAAAAAAAGGATAAGGTCTGGTCCGTCGGAGGATATTTTAACCGCACATGGGGACGTTATGGGCTGTATACAGACCCCGGTGCCGGACATGACGGCTTTTTCGATTGTGACTGGCAGCCTGGCATGGGCACCTTTGTACCGGTCGCGATGATGCGGAAATATGACCTCCGCTGGGATGATAAGCTTTTTCCCCAATATCATGGGGATAGCGATTTTACATTACGATGCAAGAGAAAAGGAATTCCGGTAAAGACAAGCCTGAACCTGGTCATCTACAACAGTAGTGAAACTTCGGGATTAGGCCGCATTACCGACCTTCGCAAGCTGTGGCTGAGCCTGACATCGATGAGGTCTAATTATAATGTAAAAAAAAGACTTGTTTTTTACAGGCGGCATGGCGTCATGCCCCTTTTCTATTGGGGATTAGGCAGCACCTATCTCTTCTATGTCGGCTCTTTTTTCAAACGCACTTATCTGAAGAAGCCGCCGCAACCCACCGTCCTCCAAAACAGGTAATAGCCTTTTATCAGTATGAACAGGAACAAAATATCCCTTCAGATCAATCTGTCGGCAACCGACCTGAATATTTGCCGCAAACTACTCGAACGCCAGATACAATTCTGGTATGACGAGCTGGATGAAGTCGTCCTTTCCGTCGAATCGCAAAAGAGTTATGGCAAATTCGCCGTTGACTTTGACACGAATCAAGCCGCATTGATGGCGTTGATCATTGAATTGATGGGGAAATACCCGAAGACAAACTATCATTTTATCGATTATTCCCCGCAACGCAACCGGAAATTGTCGGACCTGTTCTTCGGCAACACACCCATTCCCCATAAGGACTATCGGGGCGGCCCCTTTTATTGTTATTTCGATGGCCTGGCCGAATGCAGAAATCAATATGTCATCCACCTGGATTCAGATATGATCCTTGGCGGCAAACCAAACTCCTGGCTGCAGGACGCGGTGGATCTGCTAAATTCCGATCCGGGTTATCTGTTCATCAACCCGCTGGCCGGACCCCCGACAGCCGACTTTCATATCAAACAGGAATATCTCAGACGGCTGGGTAATTATCGCTTCGTTTTCCAGAAAATGTCCACCAGGGTCTTTCTCGTAGACAGGAACAAACTATCGGGCAATGCGATAAGACTGAGAAAAGTAAGCCAGTCCCCCAAAAACTTAAAATGGTTTTTCCGGAACAAAATGCGCCGGGGACACGAATTGCCGGAAATACTCATCTCAGAAATGATGCAGCGCAATAGCCTGTTCCGGGTGGATACCTTCGGCGAAGAGAACAATGGCGCCTGTTTTACATTACACCCCGTTGTCAAACCCGCCGCCTTTATAGAATCGCTCCCAACCTTGCTGGAAAGGATCGATAGCAATGATATACCGGATTCACAACGGGGATACTATAATGTTAACAATGATTTCTTTGACTTCGAAAGCGTTAAGTAAAGGCACCGCCGGCAATCGCCCTTATCATGTCTATGTATATCCCAACATTGACAGACAGCTGATGGGCTCGAACAACCCTTATATCCAGCATTTGAAAGAGGCTATCGGCAGAAATGCGCTGGATATCGATCCGGCTGTATCCGACAAGGCCTTCCCGGATATGCTCCGGAAAGGATTTCGATCAGACATGATCATCCTCAACTGGTTGGAAAACCTGCCGCTGAGAAGGATGGGCATGCTGCAAACGATCATCGCTATGATCTATATCCGGCTGCTTAAGATGAAGGGAACAAAGATCGTCTGGATCAAACACAATAAGATATCGCATTCTAAAAAACGGTTTGCCATCAGCAGGATGATCCAAAAGACCCTTGCGAAATGTGCGCATCATATTGTCACACATTCCCAGGATGTCGACCTCGCAGACACCAGCAAGCTGCTCTATCTGCCACACCCCAGCAATATCACTCCGGAAGCAGTCCTGGCGCCGGGAACAGACGATGAACCCGTTATTGATTTGTTAATCTGGGGTAGCCTCTTACCTTACAAAGGCGTACTGGAATTTCTTCAATTCGTTGAAAATGATGCGGAGCTCCGCCGGCTGAAAATCCACATCGTTGGCAAGAGCAGCGCCGATTACTGGGAGCTGTTACAAAAACACCAGGGGAATAATGTGACGATGAACAACACCTTCGTCGAAGAGCAACAACTTGTACAACTCTTTAAAAGAACACGATTTATCTTGTTCACCTATAATAAAAAATCAGTCATGTCATCGGGCGTGCTGATCGATAGCCTCGCCGCCTGCCGCAAGATCATCGCCCCTGATTGCGGAGCATTTACGGATATGGCCAGACAGCATTCATTTGTTCATCTCTACACGGATTTTTCTGAGATCGCTTCCCTTTGCCGTAACCATTACACGGATTATGCACTCGACTATGAAGAAGTATGCTCATTCGTGGCACGGAATTCATGGTACAACATGGGACAAAAAATTAAAGAACTGGCTGTCGGCGATACAGCGGCAGTCGATAAATCCATTTTATGAAGATGAACATCGCTCACTTCTTTTTTTTCTTTTTACTAGTTTCGGCGACACAGGGTCTTCGCGCACAGAACAATGCCACTACATTTTATGTTGCTCCCAACGGACAACCCGGCAACCCGGGGACCATGGATCAGCCCTTTCAACGACCAGAACAGGCTTTCGATGCCATTAAGAATAGTAAAGGCCCTGTCAACGCTACTGTCTATGTACGCGCCGGTGATTACGAATTCTCTAAAAGCCTTGCGCTCTCGGACGAGACCCTTGGTCCCGATAGCCATGTCACCGTCTCGGCCTGGCAGAATGAAAAAGTGACCTTCAGCGGCGGACGGCGGCTGGACAGTAAATTGCTCACCCCTGTCACTGATCCCAATATCCTAAACAGACTTCCGGCAGCAGCCAGAGGCAAGGTATATGTCATGGATCTGAACAAGGCGGGCATCACCAACTATGGCAAACAGCAGCCTCACGGCTATAAAGTCATCCGGACTGCGCCGCTGGAGCTGTTTTTCAATGGGAAGGCGCTGACAGTTGCCCGCTATCCCAATAGCGGTTATCTTCCGATAGGGAATGTTTCTGATCCGGGCGCCAATCCCAGACAGGGAGACCGCTCCAACAGAGGAGCTACCTTTTCATTTGAAGACAGCCATATGAATAATTGGAGCCAGGCCCACGATGCCTGGGTCGGAGGCTATTTTTCATTCGGCTATTCCGATGACTACCTGAAAGTAGACACCTTCGATATCGCTAATAAAAACATACGCCTGAAGCAGGCTGCGCTGTATTCCGTTTATAGCACAGACAACACCAGCAACGAGATATTGAAGAATTCCCAGAAAATAAGAGGATTCTATGTTTATAATCTTCTGGAAGAAATTGATACACCCGGCGAATGGTATCTCGACGCATCATCCGGTCAGCTGTATGTCTGGCCCCCGGATGCTATTTCACCTTCGACGGACATCCAGGTATCCATGCTGGAAGCCCCTGTCGCGGTGCTCTCCGGTACGCAAAACGTCAGCTTTAAGAATATTTCCTTTCAATATTCCCGCAGCATGGGTATGCTCATCGAAAATACACAGCACACGACGATTGCTGGCTGCACCTTTGCCAATCTCGGCACTGTGGGTGTTTCAGCCGGTAACCAGCTGGTCGATAAAAAAGTAGCCTATCGTACCCGGCCAGGCAATCCGGGTGCTGACGACTATAATACCGATCTTTTGATCCAATCCTGTCGCATCTACAATACAGGCACCGGCGGAGCCCTGCTGGAAGGCGGCGACCGGAAAAGCCTGAAGGCAGCCCGAAATGTGATCGACAACTGCGAGATATTCAATTATTCCAGGATCAACCGGACTTTCTGTCCGGCCGTATACCTTACCGGCGTGGGCAACCAGGTGACGCACTGTTATATCCACGACGCTCCGGACCAGGCGATCGTATTTTATGGAAATGATCTGACCATTGCCTACAACCGCATCGAAAAAGTTACATACTACATGACAGATGCCGGTTCGGTGGGTACAGGAAGAGATATCGCGACCACCGGCAATACCATCAGCTACAATTTCTTCGAAAACATCACCAGCACCATCGGTTCTTCGCTTTGTGCCCTGTATCTGGATGATGGCAGCAGCGGGATGGAAGTGGATGGCAATGTGTTTTATAAGGCCGGCACGGCCGGGACTTACCATTTTGGCGCTATTCATGTCAACGGTGGCAGCGATAACAATTTCCGGAACAACTATTTCATCGATTGCCCCCAGGCGTTCTCAAATTCACAATGGAAAGATCCGCAGTGGAGAAATGTGATAAGCGATCAGGGCATCGCAAAAGTATACCGCCCGGGAGTGGACGTTCATGGCGATGTTTTTACAAAGAAATACCCATACCTCACCCGGCTGACAGATTCAGTCAATCTTGCTTCCCGAATGAATTACAGCTATAATACATTAGCCTATAACGTGGATGTTTTTTCCACCGGAGCAGGCTTATCGCATAAGAACCCCGTTATCACCCGCGAGGACCCTGGATTTGCCAATGCAGCCAACGCCGACTTTAACCTGCCGTCTCCCCCGCCGGCATTAAGACAGGCAAGCGACTGGAAACCCATTCCTTTCCGGGACATCGGACTTAAAAAATAAACAGGTACTCACACCCTTAACAATCTCTCATGATCAACGCAGCGACAGAACAGCTGGCTTTTATCAAAAAATTTCTGAACAAAGGACATTCGAGAAGCGCAAATGCCAGGAAAAATATCCTGGCATCTTTTCTGATCAAAGGATGCAATATCGCCATCGGACTGGTACTTGTACCTTTGACCATCCATTATGTGAATCCCACCCAATATGGCATCTGGCTAACTTTAAGCTCCATTATCGGCTGGCTCGGCTTTTTTGATATCGGACTCGGCAACGGCCTGCGTAATAAGTTCGCGGAAGCGCTCGCCAAAGACGATCATGCCAGAGCCAAGGTCTATGTAAGCACCACTTACGCCATTCTGACCATTATCATTTTCATCACCCTGCTGGTATTTTTTTGCATCAATCCATTCCTCAACTGGGCCCGGATACTCAATGCGCCACCCGAAATGACGAGGGAGCTAAGTATGCTGGCAATTATTGTCTTCTCTTCATTCGCCCTCCGGTTTGTATTACAGCTGATCACAACGATCCTCACCGCAGATCAGAAACCGGCCCGGGCATCCCTGTTCAATCTGTTTGGCAGCATATTTTCCCTGGCAGTGATCTTTATCCTGACAAAGACTACTTCCGGTAATCTGCTTTATCTCGGGCTCGGACTGGCTTTCACACCGGTGCTGGTATTCACGGCTTCCAGCATCTGGTTCTATTCCGGGGAATATAAAAAGTATGCTCCCTCCATCAGACATGTAGACTTTCACCTCTCGCGGGACCTGATGGGTTTGGGTGTTAAATTCTTTGTTATACAGATAGCAGCGATCGTTCTGTACGAAACGGCCAATATCATTATTTCTCAGCTTTTCGGACCCGTAGAGGTGACCCCTTATAATATTGCTTATAAATACTTTGGGATCATTTCGATGGTGTTCAGCATCGTTATGACCCCTTTCTGGAGCGCATTTACGGAGGCCTGGCATAAAAAGGATATGGCATGGATCCAAAACGCCATGAAAAAGCTAAACCTCCTGTCCATCGTCTCTATCCTTATTATCCTGCTGATGCTGGCCGTATCCTCCTTTGCATTCCGCATCTGGGTCGGTAAGGATGTAACAGTGCCCATCAGTATTTCCGTTGTCCTGGCTGCATATTTTATCATCTATGTACGGAATATGATCTACATCTATTTCCTCAACGGAATAGGCAAGGTGAAATTGCAGCTTTATTCCAGTGTGGCCGGAATGATCATCAACATTCCCCTGGCTATTTTCCTGGGTAGGAAACTGGGAGTCGCAGGGGTTATACTTTCGAGCGTTATACTCAATGGGATCAACACCATCTGGACCGCTATCCAATACAAAAAGATCGTTAATAACAAGGCAACCGGCTTATGGGCAGAATAATCAAAGTCTTATGGTTCACGAACACTCCTTCTCTTGCAGCGGCAACACTTAATATGCCCGTTGTAGGCGGAGGATGGATCGAATCGTTGGAACGACAGGTGAGACAGCGGGAGGATATCGAGCTGGCTGTAGCTTTTAACCATGGCAAGGAAAGACTTAATAAATTCAGCGAAGGGGGTACTACATATTATGCTATTCCGGACCTCCGGTCGAGAACCAGCGTATTTATCGGCAGACACCTCTCGTCGAACGACGATGACATGTTCATTGACAAATGCCTGGAGGTTATCGGCGATTTCAAACCCGATATCATCAACATATTCGGGACGGAAAAGAATTTTGGGCTGATCAGCGAACTTACCGGGATCCCCGTGGTGATCCATCTGCAAGGCATCCTGACGATGTACGAAAGGAAATATTTCCCGGCGGGCATCGGTAAAGCAACATTATTGAGACACTCGAATTTCAAAGACCTCATCAAAGCGACTAGCTTGTTCCATCAGTATCGTTCTTTTAAAACCGCTGCCGTAAGGGAACGACGTATCTTCGCCATGAACCGCTACTTTATGGGCCGTACGGACTGGGACAGACGGATTACCTCCATCTTGTCGCCAGACGCAGAGTATTTCACCGGAAACGAAATATTGAGACGGCAATTCTATACGGCCCAATGGAAGGAAAAAGCACGTGAGACAAAAACATTCATTTCCACCATTCAACCCAACTTATATAAAGGACTGGAGACCGTACTGGAATGTGCAGCTCTGCTTAAAGGTATACCCGGTTTCCGCTTCAAATGGATCGTTGCCGGCATTCCCGCGCAACATAGTCTGGCGAGACTTTTTGAACGCAAGACAGGCTATCGCTTCAGCGATGTCGATGTCCAGCTGAAAGGCGGAATGACGGCGGATGAGCTTTTGAAGGCAGAGTTGGATGCCGATGTTTTTGTCCATCCGTCGCATATCGATAATAGCCCCAATAGCGTATGCGAGGCCATGCTGATCGGTATGCCTGTGATAGCCACCGGCACCGGGGGCACGGGCTCACTGCTGACAGATGGTAAAGAAGGCGTCCTGATCCAGGATGGCGACCCGCATTCTCTTGCAGGCGCGTTGCTGGAATTATCGAACAATCGGAACTTTGCTGCCTGGCTGGGACAAAACGCGCGTGAAAGAGCCATACAAAGACATGCCCCGGAAGAGATCACGGACAACCTGATAAATATCTACTTCGGATTAATCACAAAAAAAGAATACCGGTCATCTGCACCGGTAGTTACTCTGTAAATGACACCTGCACCTGTTCTTCTATTTACGTTCAAACGGCTGGCTACTTTAAAAAAGACCGTGTCAGCCCTCAGAGAAAATCAGCTGGCCGCTGAAAGCGATCTGTTCATTTTCTCAGACCAGGCAAGCAAAGCTGACGATTTTGCACAGGTGAGAGCGGTTCGCGATTACCTCCAGACGATCGATGGCTTTAAAAGCATTCATATCATCGAGGCTGCCAGGAATAAAGGTTTGGCCAATTCTATCATCGAAGGGGTCACGGAGATCGTCAACCGGTATGGCCGGGTGATCGTCCTCGAAGATGACATCCTGACGACCCCAAATTTTCTCACCTTCATGAATGCAGCCCTGATAAAATACCAGCGGCAACAAAATGTATTTTCCATTTCAGGCTATTCCTTCAACCTGGGTACCGATAATGCCTGGTCTCAACAGTTCGACACCTACTTTACCACCCGGGGCTGGTCCTGGGGATGGGCGACATGGAAGGACCGCTGGACGGATGTTGATTGGCAGGTGAAGGACTATCCTGTCTTTGTAAAAGACGCCGCAGAAAAGAAAAAGTTCGCGGAAGGCGGTTCGGATCTCAACCTGATGCTGAAAAGACAGATGACCGGTCAATTGGATTCGTGGGCCATCCGGTGGTTCTATCATCAATATAAAGTAAAGGGACTTACCCTCTATCCCATATTGTCAAAGGTCTATAACGATGGTTTCGACGACCTGGCCACCCACACCCGGGGAGCGAACGACCGTTACCAGCCGCTGCTGGATAAAACGATCCGTTTTGAATTCGCTTTCCCGGATGCCGCCGTGATCACTCCTAGCTATCAGAAACGCTTTCAGAAAAAATTAGGCATCCGCGCCCGGATCTTATCGAAATACCAAACAATGATGAGCAACCTGTTAAAATAGATCTCTCCAATGTTCGCACTTTTCAAAAAACTAAGGGACCGGTACCTCGTCAAAATAAAATGGCGCCATTATAAGATAGGCGATGGCTTCCATGCCGGGGCAAGGGTAAGATTATGGGCAAAGGACCAACTCACCATCGGCAGGAATTTCTATATCGGCAGGGACTCGCAGATCGAAGCGAATTGCATCATCGGCGACAACGTGATCTTCGGAAATAAGGTAGCCATTGTAGGCAGGTATGATCATTGCTTTCAGCAGGTGGGGGTCCCGGTGAGACTGTCCACCCAGATCAGGGATGAGGATTATGAATGGAAAGGACTGGCGGAAGTAGCAGTCATCGGCGACGACGTATGGGTGGGATATGGCTCCATTATCATGAGCGGAGTGACCATCAACGATGGGGCGATCATCGCTGCAGGAGCAGTCGTCACCAGGGATGTAGAAGCGTATAGCATCTATGCCGGCTGTCCGGCAAAAAAAATAAAAGACAGGTTTGACAATGAAGCCGACAAGATCCGGCACATTGGATTACTGGCCACCGAATACAAACAAAAAAAATATTAGGACATCGCTAAAAGGTTACTCCCATGCAAAAACAGCTGATCAGCATCAATATCAATACCGGCACCTACAAAAGTTTCGTGAACGAAGTAGTGGAAATGGCTGAAAAGAAGTCGAGCTACACTTGCGTGGCGAATGTGCATATGCTGGTGGAAGCATATACCAATCCGACTTTTGCCAGTATCGTGAACAATGCCGACATGATCACCCCCGACGGCATGCCGCTCACGTGGGGACTGAAACTTCTGCACGGCGTAAGCCAGGACAGGGTGGCTGGCATGGACCTGCTGCCGGACGTCCTCAGAGAGGCCGAACAGAAAGCCATACCGGTATATTTTTACGGTGGTACGGAAGCTATGCTGGCCGGCATAGAAAAATACATTCCCAGGCACTATCCTGCACTGCCCATTGCAGGTATGTATAGCCCCCCCTTCAGGGAGCTGACCATCGACGAAATGGATCACACGGCGGCTATTATCAATAATTCCGGGGCGAGAATTGTATTTGTGATCCTGGGCTGCCCCAAACAGGAAATGTGGATGTCCATGATGAAGAACAGGATCAGGGCCACCATGATCGGTATTGGCGGGGCTTTGCCTGTATTGCTGGGCTTCCAGAAAAGAGCGCCGCTCTGGATGCAGAAGTATGGTCTGGAATGGCTGTTCCGGCTGGCCCAGGAACCAAAGAGATTGTTTAAACGGTATGCCGTAACCAATTCTATTTTCCTCTTCCTTTTGTGCAAAGAATTCATCCGGATAAAAATATTCAGACAAAAGCCGAGGTTTCAGTTGAAAGACCTGGACAAAAATTAAATTCATCGACCTTACCCTACCCTGTCATGAAATTCATTCGTCTCATTCTTCTATTACAAATGGCTTGCACGCTGGGACAGGCCCAGACCCAGGACCAGACCGGTCTCTACCATGGATCTGTCGAAGCGCAGGGTATTTTGACAGGCAGGAACAACGTCCCTTTCTGGATGCGCAGCAACCAGTTTGGCAGCATTCCTTTACCCGGCGCCAGCGGCAGCCTGATCGCTTCGGGCCGGAAGGATTATGACAGCACGTCGCCGGACCTGACCGACTGGGGCGCAGGGGTAGAGGTGAGAGGCGATCTGGGGAGTGGATCCCGCCTTACTCTCATCGAAGGATATGTCAAATTTCGCATGAGCATTTTTGAATTTAAAGCAGGCCGGGCAAAAGAGATCATGGGTTTAGTGGATACCTCCCTGTCCTCGGGCGCCTTCGTCGAATCCGGGAATGCGCTGCCCATTCCGAAAGTCCAGTTGTCTATCCCCAACTATTTTAGACTGCCGTTCTTCAATGGACTGCTGTCTTTTAAAGGCAACTTAGCCCATGGCTGGCTGGGACAACAACCCGTCATTCCCAACGGCAAAGTTCACGGCGCCAACACCTATTACCACCAGGTCTCCCTGTACGGCCGGCTGGGCAGACCGGACTGGAAGCTGCAGTTATTTGGAGGACTCAATCACCAGGCCTACTGGGGCAATGAACAAAGCATTTATGGTAGCAGATACTGGGGGCTGTCCACTGCGCAAACATTCAAGTACGTCATGCTGGGAAAAACCTATAAAGGATCAAAAGTAGGCAACCACCTCGGCTCGATCGATCTGGGACTGCAATATGATCTCGGACGGGTAAAGCTTTTCGTTTACAGACAAAATTTCTACGACGAAGGCGCCTTGTACAAACTGGCCAATATAGTCGATGGACTCAATGGCATCAGCCTGGTCAATAAGGACGAAGAAGTGCCCGATTATTACCCCGTGCAAGGTTACTACCACGCCGATCATGACTTCCACTGGCACAAAATAGTGCTCGAACTTTTCTACAGTAAAGACCAGGCGGGTTATCCCTGGTCCAAACGAACGGCTTCCGGCGACGAAAATTATTACAATAACAATACGTATCCATTAGGCTGGTCTTATAAAGGATTGGGATTGGGGAACCCCTTCATTACTCCCTTCCCTTCCACACGGAAGAACCTGGTGAATGATACGACGGATTTTTTTAATAACAACAGGGTAATCGCTCTTTATGCAGGCATGGAAGGCTCTTATCTCGACTACCGGTTTACAGCCAAAGTCTCCTATTCTATGAATTACGGCACCTATGGCACGAGCCCATGGGGGCATTCCACGGGCAGAAAATTTTATCCGCCCAAATATGGCCTTTTCGGCAAGGTGAATCAATTTTCAGCTTACCTGTCGGTCGAACGGGACCTCGATGCACGATGGACTATCGGATGCGTCGCTTCGGCTGACAAAGGCGGCCTATTCTATAATTCAACAGGTTTTATTTTTAAGATAAGGCGTTCACTCCCTTAAAACATTCTCGTATGAACAGTCGGTATACCAACCTATTCAGGTTCTTTTTTGTCTGTGTGGATCTACTTGCCCTCAACATGGTGCAATTATTCTTTTTGAGTTATATTCACCGGATACCTGTCAGCGCCGGACCAAAATACCTCTTGTTGTTCATCGTTTCGAATATGCTCTGGCTGCTCTCGGCCTATTTCACGGCGTTGTATATCGACCAGGGAAAGCCGGGTTTTGAGTTGTTCATCAAAAGAACGGTAAGATGCCTGACCGTTTTCTTCGTGGCCATGGTATTATTCATGTTCTTCTACCATTATCCTTTTTCCAGGCTGTTCATCCTGGCGAGTTTTGTAGCTTTCAGCCTGCTGTTGGTGATCATCCGGATCCTGATGATCGGCCTCGCCTGGTACGCGAACAAATGGAACCGGTCCGGCAAACGGATCGTCATCGTCGGGTACAACGACGTCGCCAGAAAATTGACCTACAATTTTGTCAATCATTCAAAAAACACGCTGGTGGAAGGCTATTTTGAAGATATGGCACTGGTAGATCAGCTTTCCCCTTTACCCATCATAGGAAACATCGACGAATGCATCACCTACGCTGTCCAGAATAATATCAACGAAATTTATTCTACTATCTCGCCGGAAATGAATACTTCTCTCTATGAAATGGCACACACGGCAGAAAAGTCGCTCATCCGTTTCAAATTCGTCCCGGACTTTAAATTTTATATCAACCGCAACACGCACATGGAATACATCGACGGGATGCCAGTCCTGTCCTTGCGCCCCGAACCGTTGGAGGACAGCGGGAACGCCATGAAAAAACGCTGTTTCGACATTCTGTTCGCTCTCTTTGTCATCGTATTCATATTATCCTGGCTGACCCCTATAATGGCAATCCTGATCAAGCTGAACTCCAAAGGACCGGTATTCTTTGTACAGGAACGCTCCGGCAAGGACAACAGGCAGTTCAAATGCTTTAAATTCCGTACCCTTGCCGTTAACAAAGAAGCCAATACTCAACAGGTCACACGCAACGATAGCCGCATCACTCCTTTGGGCAGGTTCCTGCGAAAATCCAATCTCGATGAGCTACCCCAGTTCATCAACGTCCTGTTAGGGGATATGTCGGTGGTAGGCCCCCGGCCCCATATGCTGGCTCACACCGAAACCTATTCGCGGCTGCTGGAAGAATACATGGTCCGCCATTTCGTAAAACCCGGTGTAACAGGTTGGGCACAGGTAAATGGCTTCAGGGGTGAGATACGCGGCCAGGAACAACTTCGCGACAGGATCGGACATGACATCTGGTATATGGAGAACTGGAGCTTATGGCTGGATATGAAAGTTATATTCCTGACGGTGTACACGACTATCAAAGGAGATAAGAATGCCTTTTAACAAGCGCTTAATGAACACCGGTACCATTTTTGCCCCCTTAACCTTTTCTATGAATATCTCATATGTTACAACACACGATGCGATGGACGTCCACAATTGGTCCGGCTCGTCTTATTATATCGCTAAAGCGCTCGAATCGGAGCATGTGGAAATGGATTACATCGGGAGCCTTAACATCCGGCATAATAAGATACTGAAGTCCAAAGAATTTTTTTATAAGAAGGCCTTACGCAAGCGTTATCAATACCAACGTGAACCAGCAGTTGCAGATGATTATGCCAGGCAGATCGCTGAAAGGGTCAAACCCGGCTCCGACCTTATTTTCTCGCCCGGCTCGCTCCCTGTAGCCCGGTTGCATTCCCATCAACCAAAGGTTTTTTACACCGACGCCACATTCGCCGGCATGTTGAACTTCTATGAAAGTTTCACCAATCTGTGCGCCGAAACCATCCGCAACGGACACCGGCTGGAACAAGACGCCTTATCTTCCTGCTCGCTGGCCATTTACTCTTCCGACTGGGCGGCACGGACGGCTATGGACAATTACAACGTCGACCCGGCAAAGGTTAAGGTCGTCCCTTTCGGCGCCAATATTCAATGCAATCGCAATACGGATGATATCAAACGGATCATCGCCCGGCGATCCAAAGACACCTGCAAACTACTGTTCCTGGGTGTCGATTGGGTAAGAAAGGGCGGACCGCTCGTATTGGAGATGGCAGGACTTCTTCACAAAGCAGGCCTGCGAACAGAATTACACATTGCCGGCATCCGGTCGCTTCCCATCGACGATCTTCCCGAATATGTACACGATCACGGATTTATCAGCAAAGCCACGCCGGAAGGAAAAGCCAGGCTGGAGCAACTGATCGCAGACAGCCATTTCCTGGTGCTGCCGGCAAAGGCAGAAGCCTACGGGCTTGTTTTATGCGAAGCGAATTCATTCGGAGTACCCGACATCGTCTCAAATGTAGGTGGGATCCCGACAATCGTTAAGCAGGACGTCAATGGGAAACTTTTTCCCTCAGGAACACATGTAGTGGAATATGCACACTATATTGGAAATCTCTTCAGCCATTATGAAGAATATGAACAATTGGCCCTGTCCTCTTTTGAGGCCTTCCAGCAACGGCTCAACTGGAAGGTGGCAGGTAACCAATTGATGCAATTGCTTAGCGCTTTATAGGCTGCCCCCCCTTCGTCGACCATTTCTCGTCTAACAGCCGGATAAAATATCCTCCTACCACACTCCGGGCCTGAAATCCCACCTTTTTACCATCCGTTGTCTGGTGCCAGTCGCTCAGCGGTACCCGGTCTGGTGTTTCCGTTACATATTTATACACCGGATCTATCAAGGCTTCAAAATCCTCCGGTTTTCCCGCCAAAATTGCCGTCCAGAGTATCCAGTCCGATTTCGTATAGGTCTCCCGGCTATCTAACGGCAATCCAAAGGCGTTCTGTTTCTTCAGATACCAGGCGACTTCTTTTGCATACACCTCCGCCGGAAACAGATCCAGCCGCAATAATTTATCCCATACTAAATTGTATTTCTGACTCCAGGAATCCTTTTTATCAAATGTCAACGCATAATGATCCCCGCTTTCCGCCAGTGTCATCCACTTCTTCGCCAACGTTTTTGCCAGACCCAGGTATTTCGAAGCCGTGTCTGCATATCCTACCTGCTGCGCCATCCACCCATAAGCCCCCAACGCCACGATCGCTTTCACGGATAAATTGGCATTACGGGCCAGGTGCCCGGCGAAATCGTCAGTGCACAACTGGTTCACCGGATCGAACCCCTTCTGTTCGAGGTAATGGACCCAACTGCCCAATACCGGCCAATGCCGGCGCGCATAGTCCGCATTTCCTTCCGCCCGCGTGATCGCTGCCGTTAGTAAGATCATATTGCCGCATTCCTCCACCGGCATGTCCTCCCCATACGTTTGACCATTGGCCAATGGGTAAGTACCCAGATCATGCGCCGCAAATGGTTTTTTCCAGTTGCCGCTCTCGCTATAATAAAAGATCCCATTCAGCATCCCTTCCAGCAATACAGGGTTATACAGCAAATACAAGGGCGCAGACGGATAGGTCACATCCACCGTATTGATCGACCCGTTGCTGAAGTTCTCCTTGGATAAAAAGAGCAATTCTCCTTGCGGACTCCTCACCAGCGCGTGCGCCGCTACGCTCTGCCGGTAAGCGGCTACACACAGTTGCGCATAATGTTCCCCGCCAGCTGTCATCGCCTGCGAATACATCGATTTATTAAAGGTATCGCAGCGGGATAATACCCGGTCGTAGTCCGTATAAGATGTCTTTAAAAGCCCTTCCATAGCTGTCTTCCCGCTACGTCTATCCGGCTCAGCGCCCCCTTCCGCCCGCGTCCGCCACAACGGCTCGAGATCCTTATGAAAAAATTGGACGGCATATCGTTCGTCGTACCCGATAAGCACCAGTTTCTCCACCGGATCTTCCGCTACTGTCGCCGGGGCGAAGCTGGTAGTTAAGAATTGAGCGCTTCCCTTTTTCCCCCCCACGATGGTTTGGACGGTCCCCTGCCCTGTCGGCGTAGCCACATAGAGCCACCCCCAGTCAATGCGAAGATCATCGCCTTTTTTCGCGAGTACAGGCTGGTCCTTTGTCCCCGTCCGAAGAAAAGATAATGGACCCGTAACGCCTTTTTGCGCCCGTAATTCCTGTCCGGGAGTGTTGACCGCCAGGTTGCCTGCGACACTGAAAAACAATTGGGCCGTATGTGCCGCACCATCGTTGCTGCGCAGACGAAAAGAAATATAACTCACCGGCCGGGATAAAAGCGTCAGGTCGTTTAGCAGCAAGGGCGAAGTAAAAGTCAGTGACAGATCGACCCCGCCGCAGGCAAACTGATACTTCGTCTGTGTGGCGTTGACGCTTACCCATTGCTGACCAGCCTCCAGGGCCGTGTCGGCCGCACCGGTCACCGGCATTATTCCGGTGGTTGCGTTTGCGGTATCATCAGCTTTTCTTCCGAGGAACCTGTACATGTTTCCATCTACCCGTAAATAACCCAACAGGTCCTGCCGCTTACCCGTCCAATGCGTAGAAGGAACACCCGCTAATTCATCTCCGAAAGACCAGATACTGAAGTAAGGGGAATGGGTGATCAGCGGATAGGCAGGCATATGCTGCAATTGTGCAAAAGCCGTCTGTTGCAGGAAAAATAAGCAAAAGATAATTTTTTTCATATCTGTTTCTCGGGTAGAGACAAATATATCATTTCCACCGACAATTCCACCCCTTCTACCGTCCTTTTCCTATCGCTTCGAAGAATACCGCTCAGCCCCACCCCATATTTTCCTATTTTTACGCTCGCTTTCGGCAACAGATCGAAACTTCATTTTATGAGCCAAAAGAATCAACTGCAAAACGCGCAAAAACCCAAAGGGCCAGGCCTGTTTACGCTGCTAAAGCCTTATAAAGGTCTTATTGTCCTGCTGATCCTGCTGTCCTTTATCAGTAATGGCATCAACCTGTGGATACCCAAGATCATAGCGGAAGGCATCGATGCCTTCACCGGTAGTCGGCTGGATATGCCTTATATCGTCTGGAAATTTCTTGGAGCCGCCATCGGCGTTTTTATTTTCACCTGGGCCACTACCCTTTTACAGACCTATGCTTCTGAGAAAGTAGCCCGCGACCTGCGCACCCGGCTCGCCGACCGGATTTCCAGGCAGAATTATACCTTTCTACAAACAACCAACCCCTCCAAATTACTGACTAACCTTACGGCAGACGTGGACTCCATCAAGATGTTCGTTTCCCAGGCCGTGGTTTCAATTTTCTCTTCCATTTTCGTGATCATCGGAGCCAGCATATTGCTGTTTACCATTCAATGGCAGCTGGCGCTGGCTGTCATCGCTATCATACCCATCATCGGGATTACGTTTTATGTGGTATTGATGAAAGTGCGGGCCCTGTTTAAAACAAGCCGTGAGATCATTGACTGGCTTAACAAGGTCATCAACGAAAGTATTCTCGGCGCTGCCCTTATCCGTGTCATTCATTCTCAGCAACTGGAATATGTAAAGTTTCTGGAAGCCAATGCCAAAGCACTGGGTCTGGGCCAGCGGATACTCAAGCTGTTCGCCTCCCTTATCCCCGTCATTATCTTTACCGCCAATATGGCCACCCTCACCATTCTGGCGCTCGGCGGTCATTTTGTCATCGCGGGCCGGATGAGCCTGGGTGGTTTCTCTGCCTTTAACAATTACCTCACTTTACTTATCTTCCCGATACTGGTCATTGGTTTCATGAGCAATGTCATCGCCCAGGCATCGGCCTCCTATATGCGCATCGCGGGGGTGCTCAACGCCCCGGAACCGGTAGAGACCGGCATCCTTGACAAAGAGCTGGAAGGGAACATCGAATTAAGGGATGTCACTCTTTCTTATGGAGAAAAAAAGGTGTTGAGTGATATCTCCTTTCGGGTGGCTGCCGGTTCAAAAACGGCCGTTATCGGCCCCACGGCAGCCGGCAAGACCCAGTTGCTCTACCTGCTCACCGCACTCAATCCTCCCGGCGCCGGCTCTATAACATTCGACGGCCAACCCCTCGATAGCTATAAAAAAGAAGCGTTTCATCGGCAAATAGGATTTGTCTTTCAGGATAGTATCATTTTCAATATGAGCATCCGGGAAAATATAGCGTTTAGTGACACCGTTACTGATGAATCCCTCGCAAAAGCCATCGAGACGGCAGAACTAAAGGATTTTATAGGATCCCTGCCCGCCGGGCTCGATACCGTTGTCTCCGAAAGAGGAACCAGTCTTTCCGGCGGACAGAAACAACGGATCATGTTAGCCCGTGCCCTGGCCATCCAGCCCCGTATCCTGCTGCTGGACGATTTCACTGCACGAGTCGATTCCAATACCGAACAAAAGATACTGGCCAATGTCCGGGAGAATTACCCCGGCATCACCCTGCTCTCCGTCACGCAAAAGATCGGGGCTGTAGAAGACTACGAGCAGATCATCCTGCTGATGGAGGGCGAAATGATCGCGTCGGGTACGCACGCCCATCTCATGGCCACCTGCCCGGAATATGTTCAGATCTATCAATCACAAAGAAGCACCAGCCACTATGAGCAACATGAATTACAATCTTAATACCATCCAGGGCGATTCTAAAAAAACAGCCATCTGGCCCGCCCTTCGCAAATTAATAGGATTACTTCCCGACCAGAAAGGCAGGCTTATTCTCGCATTGATCATCATGATCATTTATGCTGTATTGACCATGTTGGCGCCCATTATTGTCGGTAACACCATCGACCTTTTCATCCTGAACAAAACGCACCAGGATTATTCCGGCGTCATTCGCAATTGTGGCTGGCTGCTGCTGATATATGCCCTGAATCTCGTAGCGGTCTATCTCCGGACCATCCTGATGGGTGGTTTCGGCCAAAGACTGTTATTCTCCCTGCGTAACGCCATCTTCAACAAGTTGCAGGAACTACCCGTCGCCTTCTTTGCACAAAATAAAGCCGGCGACCTCATTTCCCGGGTCAACAACGACACGGATAAGATCAACCAGTTCTTCTCCCAGTCCCTGATGCAATTTGTTTCCAGTCTCTTTATTATAACAGGCGCAGGTATTTTTCTGTTGCGGCTGAACTGGCGTTTGGGCCTGGCAACCCTCTCTCCTGCCCTGTTGATGTGGATCTTTGCAAAATTCGTGTCTCCCTGGGTCACCAGAAAAAATGCCGCCAGCCTGAAAAGCACCGGCGCCATGAGTGCCGAGATACAGGAAAGTCTTGGCAACTTCAAGGTTGTCCTGGCTTTCAACCGCCGCGACTATTTTCGTCAGCGTTTCAACGAAACCAATCGTGTCAACTATTCTGCCTCCATGGGCGCCGGCATCGCCAATAACATCTATATTCCTGTATTTGGGTTTTTAGCCAGCCTGGGACAGTTGGTTGTCCTTACTTATGGCATCTACCTGATCACGGCCGGTAATTTTACCGCAGGCTTCCTCATCAGCTTCTTCATGTATGTCACCAACTTTTATGACCCCCTGCGGCAAATGGCCGCCCTCTGGGCCAACTTCCAACTGGCCATCGCCAGCTGGGATCGCATCTCCCGCATCCTGTCCATGGAGTCCGATCTGGTGACACTGCCTGGCGGCACCGCCGGCCCTGTGCCGGCTTCAGGCTCCGCCTCAGCTTTACCGGCCGCCGGCCCGGTCTCGCACGGCTCCAACGGCGCCCCCGTCATTGCGGCATCGGCCCCCGCCCTCCTGGAATTCCGCAACGTCTCCTTCCGTTACCCGGATGGCAAGGACGTCCTCCAACACAACAGCTTCCGCCTGGAAAAAGGCAGGACCTACGCCCTCGTCGGCCCTACCGGCGGCGGAAAAACCACAACCGCCTCCCTTATCGCCCGCCTTTACGATCCTACGGAAGGTACCGTCCTGCTCGACGGCAGGGATATCCGCACCTATACACCAGCCGAACGGACGCAAAAGATCGGCTTCATCCTTCAGGAACCCTTCCTCTTCACCGGGACGGTAAAAGAGAATATCCTATACGGGAACGAACGATACAAAGACTACTCTGACGAAGCACTCACTGCTGTCCTGCAGCAGTCTGGTCTGGAAACCCTGCTCTCCCGTTTCGACCAGGGCCTTGCCACCCCGGTAGTCTCGGCCGGCGATGGCATCAGCCTGGGACAAAAACAGCTCATTGCCTTCATCCGAGCCGTTCTCCGCAATCCCGAATTGCTCATCCTCGATGAGGCTACCGCCAACATCGATACCGTCACTGAAAAAATGCTGGAAGATATCCTGCAGCACCTGCCGGCGACCACTACCCGTGTGATCATCGCCCACCGGCTAAATACTATCGAAAATGCCGACGAGATATTTTTCGTCAACGGGGGTGAGATCATCCGCGCCGGCAGTCTCGACCAGGCCGTCGATATGCTGCTGCAAGGCAAACGCGTAAGCTAAAAACACATCAATATGAAACGCTGGTTGATAACCTGTCTGCCCATACTTATCCTTTGTCTATCCGCCCTGACCGGCAAAACACAACCCCCCGGCCAGTTCCACCTGTCAAAAACCTACAAGATCGGAAGCCCCGGCGGCTGGGATTATATTGCAGTGAGTCCCGACCATAAACTTTATGTCTCACACGGCACCCAGGTAAATATCCTCGATCAGAAGACAGGCGACTCCGTCGGCGTGATCCCGAACACGCCCGGAGTTCACGGCATCGCTTTTGTCGGATCCCTCGGAAAAGGATATACCAGCAACGGACGGGCGAATAATGTGACCGTCTTCGATCTTAAGACCGCTGCCGTCCTGCAGCAGATCGCCACGGGACAAAACCCCGATGCCATTATGTATGAGCCTTTCTCCAAAAGGATCATCACCTGCAACGGCAGAAGCCACGACCTCACCGTTATCGACCCGGCCACCGGCCAGGTAACGGCGACGATAGCCCTTAGCGGCAAACCCGAAACTGCCGTTTCCGACAATACCGGTAAACTCTTTGTCAATATCGAGGATAAGAATATTATATCGGTCGTGGACATGCGCAGCAACACCGTTATCGCCAGTTGGCCACTGTCTGCTGAAGGCCCTACCGGTCTTGCCATTGATGTAAAAACCCATCGGCTTTTCGCCGGTTGTGACAAACAACTCGTAGTTGTCGATGCCGTCAGCGGCGCCGTCGTCACCAAACTGCCTATCGGCGACGGCTGCGACGGCGTTGGTTTCGATGACGGGCTGGGACTCGTTTTCGCCTCCTGCGGAGAAGGTAAGCTCACCATTGTTAAGGAACTTGACGGGTCTTCCTTTCGGTTGATAGACAATGTTCCGACGAAAAGAAGCGCCCGGACGCTGGCTGTCGATGCGACCCTCCACGCAGTCTACCTGCCGGCAGCAGATACCGAAAAGACAACGGCGGGCGAGAGACCCAGGACCATTCCCGGCACATTTCAGGTGCTGGTGGTCAACAGAGAATAAACCGCCGGGGCAGGAAGTCGGCATATGCATTTTTTCGGTATATTGTATGTCATAACCAAATGCATATGCAACCAGTAGCTTCCACTGCCACCGCGCCAGCTTACAAATACGGCCGTCTGAAAAATTTCATCGGTGGCGCCTTTACTGTCAGCGCATCCGATCGCAGCATTCCCGTCATTTCCCCGCTGGACGGCACCCCGCTGACCGATATGCCCTGCTCCGCACCTGCCGATCTGGATGCAGCCGTGTCGGCCGCCCGTGCAGCTTTCGCCGGCTGGAGCAGGACACCCGTTAAAGAAAGAGTCCAGGTATTCTTCCGCTACAAGTACCTGCTGGAAAGGGATAAAGAAGAATTGACAAAACTCGTCAGCGAAGAAAATGGCAAAACACGGGACGAGGCCCTCGCCGAAATAGAGAAATGCATCGAACTGACAGAGTTCGCCACGTCCATGCCGCAACTCATTGCCGGAGAAGTGCTGGAAGTCAGCAAAGGCGTAGAATGCCGCACCGAACGCACGGCCCTCGGTGTAGTCGCCTCCATCGTCCCTTTCAACTTTCCGGCCATGGTGCCCAATTGGACCATTCCTAATGCACTGGCGCTGGGCAATTGTATGATCCTCAAACCTTCTGAAAAGGTCCCCCTCAGCGCCGGCCGGATAGCCCTGCTTCTCAAAGAAGCCGGATTACCCGACGGTGTTTTTAATATCATCAATGGCGAAAGCGACATCGTGGGCGCCATCTGCGATCACCCGGGCATCGACGCAGTATCCTTTGTCGGCTCCACCCGGGTCGCCAGGCTCGTTTACCAGCGCGCCACCCATCATCTCAAACGCTGTCTGGCCCTTGGCGGCGCAAAAAACCACCTGCTGGTGTTGCCCGACGCGCAACCGGAAATGACGGCACGCGATGTCGTCGTCTCCATGAGCGGCTGCGCCGGACAACGTTGTATGGCCGCCTCTGCGATGCTCGCCGTTGGCGCCATCGACCCCATTATAGATCGTATCTGCGAAGAAGCCAGACGAATCGTTCCCGGAAAAAATCTGGGCGCCGTTATCAACCGGGCAGCAAAGGATCGCATCGAGCAATATATCACCGAAGCCGAACGGCAGGGGGCAAAGATCCTCGTCGACGGCCGTGGCTATGTCGTGCCGGGAAAAGAAAAGGGCACATACGTCGGTCCTACAGTCATCGATCACGTAACACCAGGTATGGCCGTGGCTACCGAAGAAATATTCGGGCCTGTCATAAGTATCATGCGCGTTCCCAATCTCGACGAGGCGCTGGCTATCGAGAATGCGAGCCCCTATGGCAACGCAGCTTCCGTCTTTACCCGCAATGGCGCTTCCGCCCGTTATGTCATCGACCGCGCCAGCGCCGGCATGGTAGGTGTCAATGTCGGCGTGCCTGTCCCCCGCGAACCCTTCTCCTTCGGCGGATGGAACGAAAGTAAATTCGGCGTAGGTGACATCACCGGCAAGTCTTCCATCGAATTCTGGACCCGGCTGAAGAAAAGTACGGTTAAATGGAACCCCGAAGCCGGCGTCAACTGGATGAGTTAACGTTCCCGCTGCCATCACCATCCGTCCCCACTGCTCCCATCATCCGATAACCAACAGTAAAACTTATCATATGCCCGCCACATCAGCCATTTCCGAAGCTCAGGAGATCATTCAGGATAACCTCGACTATACCCTCTTTTCCTGGAGCAAACAAAAAGGGTTGAACCCCATCGCCATCCAGCGCGCAGAAGGCGTCTATCTCTATGACTATGATGGAAAAAGATATCTCGACTTCTCCTCGGGCCTGATGAATGTCAATATCGGCCATGGCCATCCCCGCGTCGCCGAAGCCGTCTACCGCCAGATGCAGGAAGTCAGCTATGTCACGCCCGGCTGCGTTACCCGCGTCCGTGGTGAATTAGGAAAACGGCTGGCCGAAATCACCCCTGGGCATCTGCAGAAGACGCTATTTACCGTCTGCGGCGCCACAGCCATCGAGAACGCCATCAAACTGGCACGGCTTTACACCGGCCGTCATAAGATCATCGCCCGTTATCGCGCCTTCCACGGCTCGTCCTACGGGGCTATGACAGCCGGCGGTGACCCCCGCAAACTGGCCGCCGACTCCCAGCAGGCGCCGAATGTCATACACGTCGAAGACCCCTATTGCTACCGCTGCCCCTGGGATAAAAAGATAGAGTCCTGTCACCGCGAATGTGTGTCGCATATCGAAAGGGTCATTGAGTTTGAAGGACCGGAAAACGTTGCCGCCATTTTAATGGAAGGCGAGAGCGGCACGTCGGGATGTATTAAATATCCACCCGACTATCTCCGGAAGATACGGGAGCTTTGCGACCGGCATGGCATTCTCCTGATCGCCGATGAAGTAATGAGCGGTTTTGGCCGCACAGGCAAATGGTTTGCCTCAGAGTTGCACGGCGTAGTCCCGGATATGATCGCCACTGCAAAAGGCATCACCGCCGGTTATATTCCGCTGGGAGCCCTCATCGTCACCGATAAGATAGCAGAACATTTCAACGACCGGGTGCTCTGGCTCGGCCTCACCTATTCCGCCCACCCCGTAGCCTGCGCTGCCGGGCTGGAAGTGCTTAAGATATACGAGGACGAGCACCTCATCGAAAAGGCCGCTTCCCTCGGTCGTTATGTTGACCAGCAGATGGCCCTGCTGCAACAAAAGCATCCTTCCATCGGGGATTTCCGGAACACCGGTTTATTGGGATGTATCGAACTGGTAAAGAACCGTGAAAGCAAAGAACCCATGGCCCCCTTCAACGCTACGCCCGACCAAATGACGGTCATGAACCAGGTAGCGGCCCGTCTGAAGCAATTGGGCCTGTACACCTTCGTACGGTGGAACTATGTCTTCATCGCACCGCCGCTGAGCATCACCCGCGAACAAATAGATGAAGGTCTTGCCATCATCAGCGATGCACTGACGATTGCCGATGCCCACACCAATTAAATTAATCGCTTATGCCCGATTCCTCCCTTTACAGCGAAGACCTCGCTCCTGTTGCTGCCGCTAAACGCACCTGGGGTACCTGGAACTACGCTGCCCTTTGGATCAGCATGAGTCTCTGTATCCCAACATACATGCTGGCCAGTTCGCTCATCGGCGGCGGCATGAGCTGGTGGCAGGCGATCCTGACCATTTTTTTAGGCAATTCCATCGTCCTGGTGCCCATGATCCTCAATGGCCGCGCCGGCGCTAAATACGGCATCCCTTTTCCCGTATTTGCACGCGCCAGTTTTGGCGTCAAAGGAGCCAATGTGCCTGCTTTGCTGCGGGCTATCGTGGCTTGCGGCTGGTTTGGCATCCAGACCTGGATCGGAGGATTCGCACTTTATCAGCTGCTCCGCCTCTGGATACCGGCATTGGAACACCTGCCGCCACTACCGGCCTTTCTGGGCCTGGCCACCGGACCCGCTATTTGTTTCGGGCTGTTCTGGCTTCTCAACATGTGGGTGGTCTGGCTGGGAGTGGAAAGCATCCGCAAACTGCTGGTGTTTAAAGCCTTTTTTCTGCCGCTGGCCGCACTGGCGCTGCTGTATTGGGCCATTACCCACGTACATGGTGGCTTGACATCGGTATTGACGCTGGGCTCTCATTTCCATTCCCCCTCTGCCTTCTGGGCTTTCTTTATCCCGGGTCTGACAGGCATGGTCGGATTCTGGGCGACCTTATCCCTGAACATCCCGGATTTTACCCGTTATGCCGTCAGTCAACAGGCGCAGATAAAAGGCCAGGCTATCGGACTCCCCCCTTCCATGACCCTTTTTGCATTCATCGGCGTTGTGGTGACATCCGCCACTACCATCATTTACGGCACGACCATCTGGGACCCCGTAGCGCTGGCCGGGAAATTTGAGAGCAAATGGCTGGTCAGCTTTGCCATGATCGCCGTTGCGCTGTCCACTCTCGCCACGAATATCGCCGCTAATATAGTCAGCCCCGCAAACGACTTTGCCAATCTGGCTCCCGCCCGCATTAGTTTCCGGACAGGCGGATTGATCACCGGCGTCGTTGGCGTTCTCATTTTTCCGTGGAAACTGGTCGCCGACCCCAGCGGTTATATATTCACGTGGCTGGTGGGGTATTCCAGCCTGCTGGGCCCCGTCGGCGGCATCCTGATCGTGGATTATTATTTCATCCGCCGCCAGCAACTGGTACTGGCCGACCTCTACCAGGAACAGGGCCTTTATCGTTATACAAAAGGATTTAACCTGCGTGCTCTCATCAGTCTTGTACTGGGCATAATACCGAATATCCCCGGCTTCCTGGCTACCATCGGCCTGATCACTCCCGGCGCGATGCCGGCATGGATCGTACAATTGTACAGCTATGCCTGGTTTACCGGTTTCTTTGTCGCGGGCGGTTGTTATTATCTGCTGATGCGCCCCGCACGGTTAAAAATTTCTGTCAAAAATTATAAAGAGGAGGTCAACTATGTCCCTGTTGATTAAGAATGGAAGAATTGTTACAGCAACGGATGACTATCACGGTGATGTTTTTATCGAAGGTGAAACCGTCTCTGCCGTCGGAAAAGATCTGCCCCTGTCTGCCGATACCATTATCGACGCGACAGGTCTGTTGGTATTGCCCGGAGGCGTCGATCCGCATGTTCATCTCGATATGCCCTTCATGGGTACTTTCTCCAGCGACACACACGAGACGGGCACCAGGGCGGCCTTGTTCGGCGGCACCACCACGGTCATCGATTTTGTGCTGCAGCACCAGGGCCATTCTCTGAAAGAAGCCCTTACGGAATGGCAGGGCCGCGCTACCGGCACGGCGGTCGGTGACTACAGTTTTCATATGGCGGTCACCGATTTCAATGACTCCACCCGTAAAGAGATACGGGAAATGATAGAACAAGAGGGCATCACCTCCTTTAAAACCTTTATGGCCTACAAAGGAGCGTTGATGATCGATGATCGTCAGATGACTGCCCTGATGCAAGAGGTCCGCCGCCAGGGGGGCATCGTTACCGTACATGCTACCAATGGCGATATCATCGATTATCTTATTGCCAAACACCGCGCAGAAGGCAATCTGTCCCCGTTGTATCACTATCTTTCCCAACCCGAGGTCACCGAAGCCGAAGCCTCGGGCCGTTTTGCCGATATGGCCAATTATACAGGCTGTCCCGGCTATATCGTGCACCTTACCTGTGAAGGCGCACTGAATGCTGTCCGCAATGCCACCCGCCGGAATCAGAAAGTCTTTGTGGAGACCTGCATCCAATATCTGCTTCTGGATGCCGGTCTTTATGAAAAGGATTTTGAAGGCGCCAAATGGGTCATGAGCCCGCCGCTGCGTCAGAAAAAAGACCAGGAGACCTTGTGGGCAGGCATCAACCAGGGACTGGTCAACGTCGTGGCCACCGACCACTGCCCTTTTCTATGGAAACAAAAACAAATGGGCGAAAAAGATTTCTCAAAGATACCCAATGGACATCCGGCCATTGAGAACAGGATGGAGCTGTTGTTCAGTGAAGGCGTACACAAAGGCAGGATCAGCCTCAATAAATACGTAGAGGTCGCCTGCACCAACCCTGCAAAGATATTCGGTATGTTCCCACGAAAAGGTACGATCGCTCCGGGCAGCGACGCCGACATTTTGCTTTTCGATCCCAACAAACAGCATGTCCTTTCCGCCGCCACCCACCATATGCACGTCGACTATTCGGCTTACGAAGGCTGGGAGCTGACAGGCAAGGTCTGCAAGGTGCTACTGCGGGGAAAGCTGGCCATCGATAAAGACGAATGCCTGGTGGAAAAAGGCTATGGGCAGTTCATTCGCAGAGCAAAAGTCAGCGGCACCATCTGATCAGCATTTTTTGATTAACTAAAATATATACCAGTAATGCCCAGAATCATTAGATCCGGCCTCATCCAGATGAGTCTTCCCAAAACAGAAGGTGAAGGTAGCATTGAAGAGATAAAAGAGGCCATGATACAAAAGCATATTCCACTTATCGAAGAGGCAGGAAAAAAAGGCGTACAGATACTCTGTCTCCAGGAGATCTTCAGTACACCGTATTTCTGTCCCGGACAGAACAGCATTTGGTATGCCTCGGCTGAAAGTATACCCGGCCCTACCGTGACCCGGATGGCCGAATATGCCAAAAAGTACAGCATGGTCATAATAGTTCCCATTTACGAAAAAGAACAGGCTGGCGTATTATATAACACTGCCGCTGTCATCGACGCCGACGGAACCTTGCTGGGCAAATACAGGAAGAATCATATCCCGCATACCTCCGGCTTCTGGGAGAAATTCTTTTTCAAACCCGGCAATCTGGGTTATCCTGTCTTCCAGACCCGATATGCAAAAATTGGGGTCTATATCTGTTACGATCGTCACTTCCCCGACGGGGCCCGTTGTCTTGGCCTCAATGGGGCCGAGATCGTTTATAATCCATCCGCTACGGTGGCCGGTCTTTCCCAATATCTCTGGAAGTTGGAACAACCGGCCCACGCCGCCGCCAACGGTTATTTCATGGGTTGTATCAATCGCGTCGGCGAAGAGAGGCCATGGGATCTGGGCCGTTTTTATGGCAGCAGTTATTTTGTCGACCCACGCGGACAGGTATTCGCCCAGGCTTCGGAAGACAAGGACGAATTGCTGATCGCCGATTTCGATCTCGATAAGATAGAAGAAGTGCGCAGCGTCTGGCAGTTCTTTCGCGACCGGCGCCCCGAAACATATGGTAAACTAACAGAGTTATAGCTATGGCGATAAAAGATCATCGACTCACCGACGAAGAATACGCCAGCAACTTTGGCGATATCCATCCCCCTTTCGCGACAAGAGACGCTGCCCTTGTCGACGCCAACCGCTGTCTGTTCTGTTATGACGCTCCCTGTACTAAAAGCTGCCCCACCGGTATCGATGTTCCCAAGTTCATCAAACAGATATCCACCGACAATAATAAAGGCGCTGCCCATACCATCTTTGAATCCAACATAATGGGAGGCGGCTGTTCCCGCGTATGCCCCGTAGAAAAGCTCTGTGAAGGCGCCTGCGTATACAATCTCATGGAAGAAGAAGCCATTCCCATCGCCCGTCTGCAACGGTATGCCACGGAGAAGGCCATCCGGGAAAAATGGCCCCTTTTCCAAAGAGCCCAGTCCACTGGCCGGAAAGTCGCCGTTGTAGGCGCCGGTCCTTCCGGTCTCAGCTGCGCCCATGTGCTGGCGCGGTCAGGCGTCGACGTAACCATTTATGAAAAGGAACCCAGGGGCGGCGGACTGATGACCTATGGCATTGCCGCCTATAAGATCACGCAGGATTTCTGCGCCGAAGAATTGGAGTATATTCTTTCTATCGGCGGCATCAGCATCCGGTATGAACAGGAGTTAGGACGCAACCTTTCTCTTGCTGCCCTGCAGACGCAATATGATGCAGTCTATCTGGCCTTCGGCGTAGGACTGGCCCGCCAGTTGGATATCCCCGGCGAAGAGCAAAAAGGGGTTGTCGACGCGATCCGTTTCATTTATGACATTCGCACCAAAGGCTATCCTGAAGTGCCCGTAGGCGATAAAGTGGCTGTTATCGGCCTGGGAATGACCGCCATCGATGCGGCAACACAGGCCAAACGACTGGGCGCAAAAGAAGTCACCATTGTCTACCGGCGTACGCATGCCGAAATGCCCTGCACACAGGCGGAACT
>Ga0105237_10001146_pt1 | contig 35646 bp, 35 predicted proteins | sample KBSC24metaG_FD_81520 | JGI IMG/M metagenome (GOLD analysis project Ga0105237, IMG submission 81520) | Corn rhizosphere microbial communities from Kellogg Biological Station, Michigan, USA - KBS C2-4 metaG | ecosystem: Host-associated > Plants > Roots > Rhizosphere > Soil | place: Michigan, USA... | reverse complement strand
GCCTCGTGATGGCGTTCCGTGCCCAGGTTGTCGATCGCACCGCCGAACAGACCCCACTGCACCCCGGCCTTGACCATCAGCGACAGGTCACTCATGGCCAGCATTTCGATGCGGGCGATGGTGGCGCCCGCATCGCCGTTGCCGCCTTGGCCCTTCGCGAAGGCGTCCTCCGCGGCGCCGCGCGACGCCATGTACTTCATCTGCTCGGTGACCTTGGCTCGGGCCACCGCGGTGTCCGGGGTGTAGTGCGGCTTGAACAGGTCTACGGAAAGCTCTTGCCGAATACGGTCTTTCACCTCGCGCCAACGTCCATCGAGGGCGTAGCGGAGATGTTCGGCGGTCGTCGTCACAAGGGTCCCCTCCATCGCACGGTCGCGTTGACGACCGAATGGTCCATCTAGCGTTCGATGCTGATGCCGTACAGATCGATACTGTGCGGCAGCGACTTCTGCGAGTTCAGCGTAGCTCCGCGCAGCACTGGAGTGGATCCGTTCAACACGTGCGCCAGGAAGGCCTGCCCGAGGAACACCGACAGGCCGGCGCCCGGGCAGCCCTGTGGGCCGTGGCTGAAGAAGTTGTACGACCAGTCGCTCCCGGCGTCCCCGCTGACCCATTCACCTGGTGAAAACCGGTCGGCGTAGGGGATCCGGTCTCGGTTCCGGTGGTTGAACACGTTGTAGATGAGAACCTGCTTGCCTTCGGGCAGCACCGCTCCGCTGGGGAACTCGATATCCCGGGTCGCGACGCGACCGAACAAGCCCGTCGTCGGCCACAGCCGCATGGTGTCGAGCAGGCACCCACCGAGGTACTTCAGGGACGCGATGCCCTGCCCCGAATTGATGTCGGCCGCCGCCATCTCCGCACGGACCTCGGTCAAGTTCTCCGAATGTGAGGCCAGCACGGCAAGGGCCCGGAAAGCGTTGGCCGCCAGGGTGTCCCCCATCGCAAACATCCAGTGGATCACCTGGCTCGCGGGGCTCGCGGTCTCCGGCGGGGCAGTTTCCGCGATGAGCGCCGCCAGACTGCCCGGCTCGGGGTCGGTCAGATACGACTCGATGTGGGAGACGAATTCCGGATAGCCGGGCGCGGGCTCGCCGGGCATCCCGTTGCCCGCGGACATCAGTTCGCTGAGCTGGGAGGTGAGCCGGTTGTCGTCGGCGGCCTTGTCACCGAACACCACGCACCGCGTAAGCCGCTGGAATGCCGCGTTCCACTCCGACCACTTCAATTCGCCGGAACCGAGGCCTGCCACGGTCTGTGCGACCTTCTCGACGAATGCCTGTGCCAACCGGTGCACCGGATGGCCGGTGTCCAACACCGCCTCGGCGAACCGCCGGCGGTCCTCCCACGGCTGCCCGCGGGAGATGGTCAGGGCGTCCGGCTGGAACGCCGCCATACCCTCCCGCTTGGGCTTCGGGTCGGACGCGAACGGATCCGGTGACCCGCCCAGCACGAACTCGAGGTCGTCGGGATGGTGCACCAGCAGCGCCTCGTCGGCGACGACCCGGACGTAGAACGGACCGGGCCCGTAGCTGCGCACCATGCCCTCGACGAGCTGGTAGCCCAGATAGTCCGAGCTGAGCCCAGATGCGATGCGGCTGGGCAACTCTCGCTTGTTGAACAGCCCCAGCAGGACGTTCGGCACACCGATCTGGGCGGTGAATCGAACACCTTCGACGATGGATGCGTGCGGGAAATCCTCGGCCATCGTTCGTCAGCCCCAGGGCAGGTAGGCGCGGACGGAGTCGGCCAGCTGCACCACCGGGTTCTTCTTCCCCGGCACCGGTGCGCCCAGCTTCGGCCACGGCGCGAACACCCGCTCGACGTCACCGATCACCGTGTCCAGCTCTGGGTAGTGCCTCAGCATGACGTCCTTCATGGTGTTGTTGTTCACCCAGTCGAAGCCGACCTGGGTGTACACCTCGGGCTTGAAATCTTTGGTGAAGAAGCGGTCGCTCTTGAGCCGGCGCGACGCCATCAGGATGAAGATCCGGAAAGCGGTGTCCGAGAAGCCGAATCCCTTCGGCGGCTGCTCGGCCTGCATACCGATCTGCAGGTCGACGGCGTCCACGTCGCCGTTGTAGACCTCATTGATCTCCCGGGCCCATTGTTTGTTGGGGGTGATGTCATCGATGGTCTTGCGGCGCGGCATCCGCAGGGCCTCACGGAAGTCGTTGTAGCGCGGCACACCTCGCTCACGGTCACGCACGATGTCGAGCGTGGCGAGGTCGGTGACCTGGCCGTCGACGCGGGTGAGGTTACGCAGCGCGTTCGGGTAGTTGTGCAGGCACACGGCGCCGGCGCTGGCCAGGCCCAACGAGTACCACATGTCGCCCATCTGGATCTTGTCCATGAAGCCGCGCGTGTGGGCCCCCTGCAACTGGGTGAAGTCCGCCTTGACCAGATGCTCGCCCGACTCCAGCGAGAAGAAGTTCCAGTCGTCGGGGATCAGCGGGTGCATGCGGTAGACCGAGACGAACTCCTCGGTCAGCGAGAACGGCGCGGCATGGTGATCGGTCGGTGAACCGATGATGCCCGAAATCGCCTCATTGTCACTGATCCGCCCGAACTTCTCCTGGAACGTCTCCCCCAGCGCGCCATACCAGTTCGCGTTCATACCGATCTGCAGCGCGGGGTGGCGCAGCACGCACGGCGTCCACTCCACGGTGTGGATCTTGGCGATCAGCGCCGAGACGACCAGCACGCCGATCTCGAAGAGGCGCTGGTCATCAAAGCTCGGGTAGGCCTTCTTCAGGGCGTCGCAGACGGCGTTGTGCTCGCGCGCGAACATGGTGTGCAGCAGACCCGTGCCCACCCAGTAGTTCTCTTGCATACCGGTCAGGTCGATGCCCTTGATATTGCTCTCGGGCAGGCGGCCGCTCGGGTCGACCTTGACCTTGCCGTCGACGAAGGTACGAACCTCCGACTGGCGTTCTTTGCCACTGCCGTAGACCTGCGAACCATCCCACCAGTGCGTCTCCGCGTTGGCGAAAACCGGTGCCGGACAACCGTCCGCGATCTCGCCACGCAGCGGGATGGTGCACCGGATCTTCATCGGATTCTCGGGAAACTGGTCATCGGCGCTCAGCGGGATGTCGATGGTCTTGTCGGGCACGCCGTCGCCGTGGAAGAACCAGTTGTGGTTCTCGAACTGCAGCCACGCGGCGGCCAGCGCGTTGATGATGCCTGCGGGCTTGAAGTCATCGCGGGCCATGAGCTTGCGGCTGATGACGCGGGGGTCTGGCTTGAGCAGGCGCTTGACGTCGGTGACCGTCATCGACAGCGGCACATTGCGGCCGAAGCCAGTGCCCTTGGCACCCATGTGCGGATCTTCGAGGTCGTTCCAGGTGCCATCAGGCTGACGGGCGCGGCGCACCTCGTCGTTGGGCTGGCCCAGGTCGTCGGACGGCCGCATGCCGTACGCCTCGTACAGGTTGTGCTCACGCAGCTCGTCGCGGGTCTTCGCCAGCGCGTTCAACTGCAGGAGGAGAGAAGGATATTCGTGCCACTGGGACGGAATCATGTTGTCGCCGTTTCTTTTCGAAGTTTGCGGTGGTCGTCGGGTTGATCTGAGGTCCGTCAGCGAGGTGTGCGCAGCGCGAAATATCCAATCTTGCTGAACCGGTCGGAGCCGGTGTTGAACAAAATCTTGCCGAGGTACACGCCGGGTACCAGCTCCACCAACTCGTCGCGGATGCTGCGGATCACCAGCCGCGGATTGGACTCCACGTTGGCGTAATCGATGACCATCACCTGGCGGTCGGGGTCGTCCTTGCCGGCTTCGACGTACGTGGCGAAATCGAAAGCGAGTTTGCCCGATTCGGCGTCACGCATCGAGTACAGCGGCCACAGCAATTTGCCGACCAGTCCGGTGCCACGGGTCAGCCTGTTGTCGCCGGTGCCGCTGTCCGAGTCGAAGCGTTTGCCCTGCCAGGGCATCCACAGAGCCGTGACCGCGCGGGTCACCGTGTCGAGAGCGGGGTTGGTCGTCGTCATCACGAGGATGCCCTCGGTCGGGCCATCCAGATCGACCGGCGGCGTACCGAGCCGGAAAAGGTCGTTGAGCTGAGCTTCAGCGGAGTCGGCGTCGTTGTCGGCCAACGCGGAGAGCTCGACGATCCAGCTCCACGCCGAGTCGACCGCTCCCGATTGACCCTCCGCCGCCGATTTTCGCAACCACTCCAACCTGTCGTCCGCCGCAGAACCCGCGGCGGTCTCTTGTTCGCTCATCGGCACCATTTCCGTTGAATTTCGAGCACCCCGCGGAGCATGATAGTGATCTACGCCACTCTTTGTAGGCATTTCAAGACGATCGTCCAAACTTTGCCGCCGGGGGAAGAAGTGCCTGCTCAGAGGAATAGACTTAGAATTTCTCGCCAGTTCACTGACACCTCATCTGCCACTGGAGCCCTGTGGATACCACTTCGAGCCGCGTTGCAGGCCGACTGTCGGGTCCACGCGCGCAAAAGTTCGCTGCGCGTCGTCAGGCGCTGGCCGCCCAGGCCACCAGCGGGCTTGCTGAACTCGGCTTCGCGCGGGCCAGCATGCGCGAGCTCGCGCAGCATTGCGAGATATCGCTCGGCGTCTTGCACTACTACTTCGACGACAAAGACGACCTCGTCATGTACTGCGTCCGGCAATACAAGGACCACTTCATCGACCGCTACGACTCGATCGTCATCGACGGCAGCTCCGGGCCGGAGCTCAAGGCCCGCATCAGTGGCGCACTGAGCAACTCACTGCGCGAGTCGGCCGTCATGCACCGCCTCTGGTACGACCTGCGCACCCAAGCGCTCTTCGACGATCGCTTCGCCGTGAGCATCAACCAGATCGACGACAGCCTTGCCGCGCTCACCTGGAAGGCGGTCATCGCCTACGCCGAGCTCACCGAGTCCGCCGTCACCGTCTCGCCGGCCATCGTCTATGCGACGGCGGACGGGCTCTTCCACCGCGCGCTGCGCGACCTGATCACCGGAAACACCGACGCCCCGCAGCGGCTGGCACACGAAATCGCTTCAGCGCTAGATGATTTCGTGGGTAGAGTCGAATAGCCCTCGAATCGCGTCCCTGTCGGCATCGTCCCGCAGTCCAACTCGAGTGCATACCGTGGTCGCACATCAAGATCAGCCCTCGGCTCGATGTCTGCGGCCGGGCGGATTCGTAGCGTCGATGACATGACACACGTACACGTTCCGACCCCCGCGGAGATGATGCGGGATTGGCTGCGCCACAGCGCCCACCAGTTCGCCGACGCGGTCACCGGCGCCGGCAGCTGGATTCAGAGCCGCACCCACTGGCCCGAGCACCGGGCCGACTACTACCCGCCGCGGCGCGAAGCGTCATTCGAGGAGGCGGCCATGTCCCGCGAGATGCACCGGCTCTGAATATCTTTCGCAGTCATCCTGCACCGCGATCGCCGCGTTTGGCGAACTCGGCCGGCGAGCACCCGACCACCCGCGTGAACGCCGCGCTGAAGGCGCTCGCCGAGCTGTAGCCCACCTTGCCGGCCACCGCCGAGAGCGCGGGCCGCTCGTCCAGCAACAGCTCCTTCGCTCGCGCGACCCGCCATTCGGTGAGGTATTGCATCGGCGGGATGCCGACGATACGGGCGAACCGCTCGGCGAAGACGGCCCGCGACATCCCCGCCGTGCGCGCCAGTTTCTCGACCGTCCACGGCCCGGCCAGATCGGCGTGCAATGCCCGAAGAACTCCCGACAACGCCGGATCTGCCAGTCCCCCAAGCAATCCCTGCTCAGCCGACGCGTGCTCGGTCTCGAACCGCCATGCCTCGATGAGCAGCACCTCGACCAGGCGCTCGAGGATGAGGTCACGGCACCTATTGCGCTCGCCGGCCTCCTCGTCGATAAGTTCGACGATGCGACCGAGCCGGGACGCACCCGGTTCGCCCCGTCGAATGAGAATCGCCGGCGGCAACAGCCGGGCCACCAGCTCCGCATTCGCGCGATCGAACTGGAAATACCCACCCAGCATCCGCATCGTCGGAGCACTGTCGCCGTAGGCGGCGTCAGCATCGATGTCGAGCGGCGCATCCGTCGGCGGCAGGGCCGGATCGCTGGCCAACACGAAGCTCGGCGTCTCCGGGAGCAAGAGAAAGTCGCCGGCTCGCAGTTCGATCGCGTCGCCGCCCTCCGGTAGAAACCAGCACGATCCGTCGAGCATCACGCAGAACGACGGATCGGTGTACCGGGGTTTACGGATGCTCCACTGACCGCCGCCGGCCACGATCTTGGACCGCACCGCCCGGGACTGCAACAGCGCGACGATGAAATCGAGCGGTTCCGTTGCCATTTCGACACGGTACCGGTGACCGGGTGAGTAGGTGCCTATTCGCTCTGCACGGCGACGAGGGCCAGCGCATCGGGACCCGCCGCGAACCGGAGCCGGCCCGACGTATCGGTCGCGGCCTCGTAGACGACCTCGGCGACGTCGGACGCCATCGTGAACACATCGACATTTCCGAACCCGGCCATGACCGGAGCCGCGAAGTCCAGGTATTCCTGCGGCAGCAGGCCGTCCATCCGGGAGGCGCCGTTGGCCGCGAAGTTGGTTCCCGGCCCGTAACCCGGCTCCACGAGTTTGGCGGCCACACCGAAGAAGTCGAGCTCAAGTGCCAGCGATCCGGTGAACCCCTCGATCGCCGACTTGCTCGCGGTGTATGCGGCCGCCAGCGGCATCGGCGCCAAGGTCGCGCTGGACGTCACGTTCACGACGACGCCGGAACCTCGTTCGCGGAACTGTGGAACCACTGCCTGCGTCACTGCCATGACCCCGAAGGTGTTGGTCTCGAACACCTCCCGAACGGTCGTCATCGGGGTCGCCTCGAACGCGCCCACCACCCCAACGCCGGCGTTGTTCACCAGCACATCGATCGGGCCGGCCGCCGCGATGGCTGCGGCGATGCTCTGCGGGTTCGTCACGTCGAGCGCCAGCACCCGGATGCGGTCCGAATCCGGAAGTAGTTCGGGCCGTGGCGTTCTCATGGTCGCGACGACCTTCCAGCCTTGCGCATGGAAGTGCCGCGCGATCTCCAGTCCGTAGCCCGACGAACAACCCGTGATCAATACTGTCTTCATAGGTCAAAACGTAGACACGCTAACCGCGACGATCAATGCGCTTTCGTCTGAGATTCATGCGTGATCGTCTTGACAACCCGCCCCGTCTCCGTGGAATCAGGGCGACGGTAAATCTTCACGGCCTGCGGTCGGGCTCCTACGTTCGGTGTCATGGCGTGCGCGCCTGACCGATGGCCGGCGACGTTAGGAGTGTGATGACCACCCGCGAGGCCCCGGTGGCCGGCGCGGCCCCCGGTACCGAACCTGCTGCGGTACAGGCGGTTTCCTGGCGCAGCCGCGTCCATGCCCGGCGCTGGGAAATCCTCCGCTGGCTATCGCCGCTGGCCGTACTCCTGCTGTGGCAGGCCGGCAGCGCGTGGGGCCTCATCGATCCGGAGATTCTCCCGGCGCCACAAACCATCGCGGAGGCCGGCATCGAGCTGATCGGAAACAGTCAGCTCGCCGGAGCCCTACGCATTTCTGGAATCCGCGCCGCCGAAGGCCTGCTCCTCGGCGGAATCATCGGCGCAGCCCTCGGCGCCCTCGTGGGCTTCTCCAAGTGGGCCGACGCCACGGTGGATCCGACGATGCAGATGATCCGGGCGCTCCCCCACCTCGGCTTGATCCCGCTGTTCATCGTCTGGTTCGGCATCGGCGAGCTGCCCAAGGTGCTCATGGTCGCGTTGGGTGCGGCGTTCCCGCTCTATCTCAATACGTCATCGGCGATCCGCCAGGTCGACCCGAAACTCTTCGAAACCGCAGCGGTACTGGGCTTTTCGCCACTGCAACGGCTGCGGACCGTCGTCATCCCCAGTGCCGCACCCCAGGTCCTCGTCGGATTGCGGCAATCGTTGGCCATCTCGTGGCTCACCCTCATCGTCGCTGAACAGATCAACGCCGACTCGGGCGTCGGCTACCTCATCAACAACGCGCGCGACTTCCTCCGCATCGACGTGATCATCTTCGGACTCGTCGTGTACGCGCTGCTCGGCATCATCACCGATGCATTGGTGCGGGTCCTGGAGCGTCGTGCCCTGCGCTATCGAGCCTGAAAGGCAGACCATGACAACGCTTTACGAGGCCGCCGCCGAGGCGCCTGCCGTGGCCGAGCCGACCGCGGCAGAGTTGCGCTCGGTATCCAAGTGGTACGGCGGCAACCAGGTGCTCGACGACGTCACCCTCCGGGTGAAACGGGGCGAGATCGTCGCTCTGGTCGGGCGCAGCGGCTCGGGTAAATCGACAATACTGCGCGTACTTTCGGGCCTCGCCGGCGATTTCCAGGGACAGCGGGAAGTTCAAGGTGCGCCGGCCGTCGCGTTCCAGGAGCCACGGCTGTTCCCGTGGCGCTCCGTTCGGGACAACGTCCGCTACGGCCTGACGCGAGCCAAATTGTCCCGCGCCGAATCACTTTCCCGCGCCGACCAGGCCCTGGCCGAGGTAGGCCTGGCCGACAAAGCGCAGTCCTGGCCGCTGACCCTGTCAGGTGGGCAGGCGCAACGGGTATCACTGGCCCGCGCGCTGGTGGCAGAGCCGCAGCTGCTGCTGCTCGACGAGCCGTTCGGCGCCCTCGACGCCCTGACTCGGCTCTCCATGCACCGCCTCCTGCTGAACCTCTGGCGCCAGCACAACTTCGGGGTACTGCTGGTCACGCACGACGTGGACGAGGCCATCGCGTTGGCCGACACCATCGTGGTGCTCGAGCACGGGCGGGTGGCGCACACCCTGCCGATAGCGAACCCGCGCCAACCGCATGGCTTGCGCGACCGACACACCGACGACTACCGCGCCGAGCTGCTCGCGCAGCTCGGCGTCTGACAGGAGAAGACTGTGACGCGTTCACGGGTGGCACGGCTGGTATCCATTCTGGCCGCCGGTGCCCTGCTCAGCGCCTGCGTATCCAGCCGCGACACGAAGAGCGAAGTGGCTGTCCCCCAAACGGTTCCAGTATCGGATCTGAGTGGCTTGACGCTGCAGGTAGGAGATCAGAAGGGTGGCACCGAGTCGCTGCTCCGTGCCGCCGGAGAGCTCGACAACGTGCCCTACAAGGTGCAGTTCTCGACGTTCACCTCCGGGCCACCCCAGGTGGAAGCGGCCACCGCGGGCAAGATCGACTTCGCTGTCACGGGCAACACGCCGCCGATCTTCGGCGCCGCGGCGGGCGCGAAAATCCGTGTCATATCGGCCTATTCGAACAGCGCCGCCGGCGACCAAATCCTCACCCCCACCGGTTCAGCGGTGCATTCCGTGGCCGACCTCCGCGGGAAGAAGGTCGTCGTCGGCAAGGGGAGCTCGGCACACGGCCATCTCCTGCTCCAGCTGCAGAAGGCCGGCCTGACGGTCAAGGACATTCAGCTGGTGTTCCTGCAGCCGGCCGATGCCTTCACCGCCCTGAGTCAGGGGCAGGCCGACGCCTGGGCCATCTGGGATCCGTACACGGCCCTGGCTCAGAACCAGCTCAAGGTGCGCACCGTGGTCACCGCCGAAAGTGTCACCAACGGCTACGGATTCGGCATCGCCTCGGTGGCCGCGCTACAGGACGCCAAACGCAACAGCGCACTGGCCGACTTCGTCCAACGGATTGCCCGGGCCTCCCGCTGGGCCAAGGATCACCCTGACGTGTGGTACCAAAAGTACGCTGCCGCAATCGGAATCGATCCGCAGGTGGCCCGCGTCGCGCAGTCACGAAGCCTGCGCCTGGCCATCCCCATCAACGATGCGGTGATCGCATCTGAGCAGCAGCTCGCCGACGCGTTCGCCCAGGCGGGACAGATCGAGCACAAACCCACCTTCTCGCAATTCGTCGACAACCGGTTCGGCGATCAATTGTCGCAGTTCTGGACCGCCGCAAAATAGGAGGATCATCTTGTCCGCCAAGTTCTTCTGGTTTCTGCCCACCAACGGTGACAGCCGCTCGATCGTCGGCGCGTCACACGCGTCATCGCACCACACCGTTCCGGCGGGTTACCGCAAGCCCAGCCTGCGCTATCTCAGTGAGGTGGCCCGTGCCGCCGACCATCTCGGGTTCGAAGGGGTCCTGACACCGACCGGAACCTGGTGTGAGGACGCCTGGTTGACGTCAGCCGCCCTGCTCGAACAGACCGAACGACTCAAGTTCCTGGTCGCCTTCCGTCCCGGCCTGGTGCCGCCCACCCTGGCCGCGCAGCAGGCGGCGACTTTCCAGCGATTCTCCGAGGGACGCCTACTGCTCAACATCGTGAGTGGCGGCGACGATGTCGAGCAGCGCCGGTTCGGCGACTGGCTCAGCCACGATCAGCGCTATGAACGCACCGGTGAATTCCTCGAGATCGTGCGCGACGTGTGGCGCGGCGGGCCCGTCGACTACCGCGGCCGGCACTACTCCGTCACCGACGCGCGCGTCTCCGAACCTCCGAACCCGTTGCCGCAGCTGTACTTCGGTGGCTCCTCGCCGGCCGCGCTGCCCATCGCAGCAGAGCACGTCGACGTCTACCTGACGTGGGGCGAACCACCGGCCGCAGCGGCAGCCAAGATCGCGCAAGTGCGTGAACTGGCCAAGGCCCGCGGGCGCACCCTGCGGTTCGGCATTCGGCTGCACACCATCACCCGCGACACCTCAGAAGCCGCCTGGGCCGTCGCCAACTCACTGCTCGCCGAGCTGACGCCCGAGCAGATCGCCAAAGCTACTGCGCTGCACGCCAATTCTGAATCCGAGGGACAACGACGGATGACGGCGCTGCACGGCGGACGGCTCGACCACCTCGAGGTCTATCCGAACCTCTGGGCCGGCGTCGGCCTGGTGCGCGGCGGCGCCGGGACCGCGCTGGTCGGCAGCCACGAGGAGGTGGCGTCACTGATCTCCGAGTACCACGACCTCGGATTCGACGAGTTCATCCTCTCCGGCTACCCGCACCTCGAAGAGGCCTACTGGTTCGCCGAAGGTGTGCTGCCGCTGCTGCGCAAGCGGGGCGCCCTGGCGGCTTAGCCGAGGTTCGCGCCGGGATCGTCGAGATCACTGTGCTGCAACGCCATCGGCGTGATCGCCGGTAGGTCGCCGCCGGCGACCACCTGTCGGGCGATCGGGGTGAGCGCCCGGAACAGGGTCTCGACCTCGTCGTCACTCAGCACATCGAGCGTAGGCAGCGCGGCCGCGTCGGTGCGGTTCTCGATGTCGCCCTTGAGCTCGCGTCCCGCGTCGGTCAACGAGCCGTCGGCCGTCAACAGACCACGCTCGGCCAACCGCGCCGTCACCGCCGCCCACTCGGCCTCGTCGTAGTCGCGGGTCGTGACCACCTTGTCCTTGGTGGTCCGTCCCGCCGCAACATGCAGCACGTTGCTTTCGCGGCCGGTGATGCCGGCGGCCACGAGGGCCGCTACGTGGGCGTCGCCGCGTTGCTCACGCAACAGGGTTGCCGCGTGCCAGAGGGCGGCCACAGGCTCATCGGGCCAGGGCACCGCCGACAGCGCCGCGAACAAGGGACGACCGTCGACCGCCGCACCTCGCGCGACGCGGCCCAGCAAGTCAGCCGCGGTGCGCAGGTTGTCGTCGGGGGTGAGGCCGTATCGACGCAAGGCGGCGACCGCGCCCGCTTGCCTGGCCGCGAGCGCCTGCTGGGGCGTGGCGATGTCCCACGCGCCGGCCAGTGACTTCGCGACACGATGGGCGGCGAAGTTGTAGAAGACCGCCTCGACGACCGGCGCAGGCACCGGTCCCAGCGGCGCTGACCTGGTGACGAAGTATCCGCTCCAGAAACTGCGGTAGCCGAGATCGACGGCGGCCGACCGCGCCTCGGGGGCGAAGTACGTGATGGCGTGCACGGGTTCGTATCGCTCGAACAACCGACGGGCCAAAGTGGATGTGCGGGCCATGCTGCCAGTCAAGCACGGGCTCTCCGGCACCCGCGAACAGCCACCGCCTACCCCAGAATCGCGTGGTTTTGGGCACATTTGCGTCCGCTCAGCGCAGGTAGACGGCGCATCGACGTGTGTTGCCGGCACCTCGCCACGTAGGGTGCTTTGGTTGGCCTCAGCGAACATGTCGATAGAAAAGTTGGGCACAGTCATGACGACAGCAGCAGAAGCGTCGCCGCTCGAAGCGCGGATCGGCCACCACTACCAGATGGACGGTACCTACCTGGTCGGCCGCGAGAAGCTGCGCGAGTACGCCCGCGCGGTGCAGGACTACCACCCCGCGCACTGGGACGTCGCTGCCGCCAACGCGCTCGGCTACGCCGACGTGATCGCGCCGATCACCTTCACCTCGACCCCCGGCATGAAGTGCAACCGGCGGATGTTCGAGTCGATCGTCGTCGGCTACGACACCTATCTGCAGACCGAAGAGGTCTTCGAGCAGCACCGCCCGATCGTCGCGGGTGACGAACTGGTCATCGATGTCGAGCTGACGTCGGTGCGGCGGACCGCGGGCCGCGACTTCATCACCGTGACCAACACCTTCACCGACACCAAGGGCGAGCGGGTCCACACCCTGCACACCACCGTCGTCGGCGTGACGGCCGAGGACATCGACGGCGACGTCAAGGTCGAAGTGCAGAAGGCCATGATGCACGACATGAACATCCTCGACATCGGCGAGGAGGAATACCACCGGACGGTGCGCCCCGAGGGTGGCGTCCAGATCGCCACCGACGCGGCCCGCACGCCCGGGACGCCCTCGTTCGACGACGTGGCCGTTGGCGACGAGCTGCCGGTGCGTCCCATGCACCTGTCCATCGGCGACCTGGTGAACTACGCCGGCGTCGCGGGCGACGCCAACCCGATTCACTGGGACAAGAATCTCGCGCAGCTGGCGGGTCTGCCCGACGTGATCGCCCACGGCATGCTCACCATGGGCCTCGGTGCCGGATTCGCGTCCACCTGGACCGGCGACCCCGGTGCCACCACCCGCTACACGGTGCGGCTGTCCGCGCCCGCTGTCGTGCCGGCCGCCGAGGGCTGCGCCATCGAGTTCAGCGGCAAGATCAAGTCACTGGACCCGGAGACCCGCACTGGCGTTGTCATTGTCGGTGCGAAGTCGGGTGGCAAGAAGATCTTCGGTCTCGCCACCATGGACGTCCGCTTCTGCTGAGGTTCGGGAAGCGCCCTATTGGGCGAACAACACCGCGGGGTTGCCTGACATCGCCGACCACCGGCTGATCCGGTTGACGATGCGCCAGCCTTCCGGCCGGCGGGCCCAGGTGTCGGTGTATTCACCGTTGGTGTCGAAGTTCTCGGCTGCCAGTGACCCGAGGCCCTGATGGCGGGCCTGGACGTAGGCGCGAGTGACGGCCGTCCCGTCGTCACCGACCTCGACCTGGACCGAACCAATGAGATGCTGTGTGCCGCCACAGTTTTCGAGATACCGGCGGAACGTGTCCACCAGTGCCGGCAGGCCTGACTGCGGCCCCTGATCGCCGTAGTCGAACGTCACGTCATCGGCGAAAACCCGTGAGACCTCCGACCATCGCTTGCCGTCGACCATGCGCGCGAAGGCGCCCAAGCCCGTCCGCAACTCCTCGGCGTCCACCAGCTTCTGCACTGCGTTGTGCACTGCCGCGTCCGACATTCGGCTCTCCATCCTGTTGGCTCTCCGCATCGTATGGCGCGACGGTACGCAGCCGACCTGGCTGCTGCGGCCGCCGTTGTCGCAGCGCTTCGCGCGGTCGCGACACCGCGGGTGGCCGCGGAGCTGACCTAATCAGGTTTGCCGCTGGCCAGCGCTTCGAACCACAACCTCATGTTGGCCACCATCAGCGCGGCGCCACGCTCTGCGTCGATCGTCCCCAGCGCCTGGGCCATGGCGAGGCCGGCGCCGGTCGCCACCGCCACTTCGATGGCGTCGTCCATCAGCGGGTGATCGGCCGGAACCCCTTCCGGCACTGCATCTTCGAGCAAGACTCGCGTCGACTCCTTGAACCGCTCCAGCGCCTCACGGGCCTTGGCCAACTGCCCGGGGTCATGGAAGGTACTGGTGACGTATTCCGCGGTCAGCACGACAAGATTGGGCTCCGCGCCGATGCGTGCCCACCAACTCGCGAGGGCCGCGAGCCTGTCATCAGTGGAGACACCGGCCGCCACGAGCGGCCCGAGCAGTTGATTGAGTTCGGCCATGGAGCGATTCCGGATCACCTCGAGGCAGAGCGCTTCTTTGCCCTCGAAGTTGCTGTAGACCGCACCGATGGTGCGCCCCGCCTCCGCCGCGATGGCAGCCAGGGTCGTGGCGTGGTACCCATTGGCGTAGAACAGTTGCTCGGCGGCTACCAGCAATTCCTGCCGCGTCTGCGCTTGGCTCTCAGCCCGAGTCAGCACCTTCCGAGCAGCCACCACGTCCTCCAGTTCCTCCGCCCGACGGGTCTCGATGTTACCGCTATCCAGATAACGAGCCAGCTTAGGGGCACTTTCCCAGCCGACCGCGCGCCTTCGAATAACTATGCCATTCGAATGTGGTAATTATTTAGAATGGACAAGGCCAGTACCTCGGGTGTCGACAACCCGCTGCTCGACGAGCTCGGAGAACCACGGGCAGTACTCGAGAAGCTCACCCCCGAGGAAGCAGCCCAGCTGCTCGGCCTGCTGAGGAAGGCGAAGGTAGCCCACCAGCGCAGCCTGAACGCGTCACTCGACGATGGGCTCAAGATCCTGCCCCGGCTGATCCGCCCCGCCGCCCGCAAGATCCTGTTCGGAAGGTGACTCGCCGATGGCCGACATCCTGACCCGCGCCCAGCTCTCACTGCTGGCCGCGCTACTGCAGACCGATGCCGCGAACCTGTCCAGCCTCGAACGACTCGGCGCCGACGACCTCAAGGCCCTGCGCAACGCGATGTCCGACGCCCTGTTCGACGAACAGGCCGAAGCCTTTGCGCGCGTGGGTAAGCTGGCGCCCCTGATTCCAAATGCCTTGGTGGTCAACGTTGCTCAGCGGGCGGTGCCGCCGGAAGTCGCGGGGCGCGTGGGCGGCGCGGTGGGGCTGGCGCATGGCGACCGCGCCATCGGGGTGCTGTCCGGGCTGAAACCGGTCTATCTTGCCGAGGCGGCACCGTACGTCGACCCGCGGGTCATCCCGCACTTCGCGCCCCGATTGCCCGCCAAGCTGCTCATCCCGGCAGCCAAAGAGCTGCTGCGGCGACGCGACTATCTGACGGCGTCACGGTTCGTCGAATTCGCCACCGATGAACTCATCGTGGCGTTCGAGCGGGCCATCGACGACGACGAGGGCATCATCCTGACCGGCGTCCTGGTGTCGGATACGAACGTCATGAACGACATCATGCGGGCCGCCGGCCCGGACCGATCCCTGCGGATGGCGCGGGCCGCCGTCGCGGGCAAGCCCGAGGTGCTGGCGGCGCTGCTGTCGCTGCTCTACCGGATCAACCCCGAGCTCGCACGGCCCGCGGTCACCGAACTGCTCGGCCACTCCGACGTCGACGTCGTGGTGCACGTGCTCGAGGTGGCCAGGTCCGAAGGAGTTGTCGTCGAAGTGCTGGAGGTTTCCGCCGGGCTGGACGGCGAGGCTCGCGCGCGCCTGGCGAGCCTGGAGGCCTGGCAACACATCACCCGTGAAGCCGAGTCCTGGCCGCACGAGACACCTGCGTAATCGGGCCGGTAGGTTGAGGACGTCGTTGCACCGATCCCGTGGGAGGCAGCGTGGCACGTCGACTGCCTGAAGGGCGTCTTGCGCGGGGCGGCAAGTTGGGCGCTCTCGCCGCCAAGCAAGCTGTGCGCGGTGGCCGAACCCGGCTGTCGATGGTCGGGCGATCGGAACGCGCCAAGGGGCTGCTGGCCGAGCGCGCCACCATCCAGATGGCCGAGAATCTGGTGACGGTGCTGGGCTCCATGAAGGGCGCGGCAATGAAACTCGGCCAGATGTTGTCGGTGATCGAACTCGACCTGGTGCCCGAATCCCACCGGGAGCAGTTCCGGGAAAAGCTTGCCGCGCTGCGGGATCAGGCGCCGCAGGCACCGTTCAGCGCGATGCGCGAAGTGATCGAAGCCGACCTGGGCCCCATGGCGGGCGTCTTCACCGATTTCGACGAATCCCCCACCGCCGCAGCATCAATCGGCCAGGTGTACCGCGCCCGGTTGCGCGACGGTCGCGACGTAGCCGTCAAGGTTCAGTACCCGGGCGTGGATCGGGCGATCCACGCCGACATGCGCAATCTCGCACTGCTGATGAAGCTCTGGCGGTTGTGGCCATCGGCAAACACCGCGATGCTCGACGAGATCACCCGGAACTTCGAAAGCGAACTGGACTACCTGCGGGAAGCCAACACTCAGCACCTGGTGGCCGAGCAGTACCGCGAGCACCCGTTCATCATCGTCCCGGACAGCGTGGTCGAGTTCTGCACGCCGCGGGTGCTGGTCACCGAATACCTTGACGCCACAGGCTTCGATCACATGCGTGCGCTTCCTGCCGCCGACCGCAATCACATCGGGGAACTGATCTACCGCTTCTACATCGGCTCGCTGTTCACCAACCACGAATTCTGCGGTGATCCCCACCCCGGCAACATCATGCTGGCCGCCGATGGCCGGGTCGGCTTCGTCGACTTCGGCCTGTACAACCGCATGGATCCGGCCAACGTCGCGTTCGAGTTGGACTGTTTCCACGCCGCCATCGAGGGCCGGGCCGACGACCTGCACCGCCTCATGCTCGACCGCGGCATCGTCGACATGGAATCCGGTGTGACAGCTCAGGATTGCCTGGAGTACATCTGGGCCGCGAGTGAATGGCACATGATCGACGAGGACCTCACCCTCACTCCGGAACTTGCCACCGGCGCCGTCGTGTCGGCCATCGATCCGCGCCAGACCGAATTCGCCGGAATGAAGCGCCAGATGCTGCCGCCCGAGCACGTCTTCTCGCGGCGCGCCGATTTCCTCACCTTCGGCACGCTGGGCCACCTGCAGAGCACCAACAACTGGTTCCGGATCGGCCAGGAATGGTTCTTCGACCGACCCGCGGAGACCGAGATCGGCCGCGAGATCGCCCGCTGGCGAGCGAGCCGTTAACCGGCTGTCACCACGCTGTCCGCAGCCATCACCTCGGCCGCCGCGCGTTCCCCGGAACGCACCGCACCGTCGATCCAGCCGCACATGATGGCCGAACTTTCCGTGCCGGCCCAGTGGATCCGCCCGCACGGAGTCCGTAGTGCGTGGCCGAATTCGGTGAGCACGCCAGGCGGTGCGTGGCTGATCATGCCGCCGCCGGAGTACCGGTCGACCGTCCAGTTCTGTTCGTGGTAGCTCACCGGTGATGCGGCCTTCGCCCCGAACCGGTCCACCAGTTCGTTGACGATGACGGCCTTGCGTTCCGCCGGATCGAGCAGTCCGAGCTTGCGCGCGGCCGGGCCTTCGGTAATGACGCACATGATGCCGGGGTTGCCGGTATCCGTGCAGGCATCGATGGTCAGCGTCGCCGGACTGCCCGGCGCGGCCGACTGCCCGCACAGCCCGTCCGCGCGCCAGAACGCCGTCTCGTACACGATCGAGATCTTGTAGACGGCACCGCCCGGCATGCGCCGATGCAGGAACGTGCGGTCGACGGGAAGCACTGGCTCGTAGTCGATTTGGGTGGCGACGGCGAGAGGTACAGCGACGATCGCGTGCCGAGCGCGAACCGTCAGCCGCTCGGCGTGCACGGTGACACCGTCGTCGTCCTGCGCGATGAGGTGCACCGGTTGCGAAAGATGCACCGCTTCACCGAGTTCGGCGGCCATCGGTCCGTAGATGGCGCCCATGCCGCCGCGCACCCGGGCGTCCTGCGCGCCGGCGGAATTGGAGATGACGAACACCGGTCCGCCGCCCGAGCCCATCTGGTGCAGCGCCCACAACAACGACGTCTCCGAAGCGGCTGACGTGTAGATCCCGGCCATGGCCATGTCGAGCATCTCGCGTGCCTGGTGTGAGCGGATGTGTCGATGCAGCCACTCCCCCAACGTGATTCGGTCCCACTCGGCAGCCTTCTTGGCCTCCCACGGCGCGTCGAACGGAATCGTCTTGCACATCTGCCCGATCTCGAGGAGGCCCGCGCCGAGGTTCGCGATGGCCCACGGGCTCATCGCCCACGGGATCGTGCCCGAGTATCGGTGCGTCTTGCCGTCGACGACCATCATCGCGTCGCCGTCGACGTACTCCTTGTATTCGGTCACGCCGTACTCGGCCATCAGGGCCTTGATGCGGTCCTGCCCCGGACCTACCCACGCCCCGCCACGGTCGATCCACGTGCCATCCGGGAGCACCTCGGTGAAGGTGCGGCCTCCCACCCGGTCCCGCGCCTCGAGCAGGACCACCGAACGGCCGGCCTGTTTCAGCCGCAGCGCCGCGGTCAAGCCCGCGAAACCCGCTCCTACGACACAAAAGTCGACATCGGCGGTCATGAGGCGCCCCTTCGCTTCCGAAGTTCCGTGCTCGTGCCACATGCCCTGCGATCAGGTGCGGTGGCCGGGCCAACTCATCGACGGCGAGCGTGGGCTGAGCTCAAGGTACGCCGTTCGGTGGGCGCCGAATCAGGATTGGCACAAAATATGCGTATGCGTCAATCTGTCCGTCGTGACGTCGCATTGCTACACCACGAACTCGTCTTGACACGGTGAGCACGTGCCGACTCTGCGGCTGTTGATCGACGCTCCCACAGCCGCGTTCCGGTGTTCGTAAGCAGCCAGCCTATTTGCCTCAGACTACAATTACGCGATCGCCGTATCGGATATTGAAAGATTCGTAACGTTCTTCCGAATCGTGCAGGACTAATGTGTATTCGTTATCGAACACCAGCGATAGAGCACGAGGTGTAAAGCTGGTTTCAATGATGCGTTTGCCGAGAAAATCGACCAAGTCACCAGCAAGCGAGCGGGCGTCTTCTGCCCGCCTTCTCCCGCGAAGGCGGGTGATGATCTCGATGTCAGCCTCGACGATACACATGATCTTCGGGGCATTAGGAACTACAGTGAGATCGACCGCGGGGTCATCGAAATGAAGAACCAATTGATGCTCACCGAAGCACATTTGCTCCAGTAACTTTCCGGCGAAAAAATCAAAATTCTCGTCAGGCGAAATACCGAACATGACACCTCTCCTCCGCGCAAGAATATGACGCTCCGGCATACCTCACCGGGTCCAGTTCGCACCTGCCTTGAATGCTAGAGCTGGCGGGTTGAGCTAGAAGTCGAGTATCGGGAATCACGGTAACCCCCGTCTGCCCTCGACTGTTTGATTCGACTGTGAACAACTGCGGTCGTTTGACCTGTTGGTCAGTCGACTAGCTTACTTCTTTGTGCCACAGTGACTATCTTGAAGGCGTCGGCTTATTTCTGCCCCTTACGACGTTTCTTACTCGTCTTCTGGTTCTTGCTCTTCTTGCCACCGCGGTCGCGTGAGCTGTGATGTTCCGAGCTGCGTCCACCACTGGAGTCAGATCTTTGCGTGGTCGGCTGAGCATCCACGCTGGCTCGGTTGCGCTGCTTGTCGGCCGCCGCTTGCATCCGGGCAGCTTGATCTTCGCGCTGTTCAGCCGGAGTGGAAGGTCGCGGCCCTCGACCGATCTCAGTTGGCGCCGATTCTGCCATTGAGGATGGCCCCGGGTATTCAACGTGAGTCCTAGACCGCATCTGAGCTCTTGTCACGTTTGAAGGGGGCTTCATCGTTGAGGGATCGACCGGCTGCCCCTGCTCTTCTGTTTCGATTTTCCAGTAGCCGTGTGGGTAGTTCGCTGTAGGCCGCGGCATTTCTCTCAGTCTGAAGCCCGGCGGTAGTTCACTTGGCGGATGCTGAGGAGGGTTCGTCGGCGGGATGAATTCTTTGGGCGCCTTCGGTTCTCCTTTCTGAGCAGGAACCTCCGGCAACGGTGGTTTGGCTGATGCGGCCGCCGATACACCATCCTCAGAGAAGTGGGGCGGCTCGGCCGCAGCAGGGCAGTTGTGGACGAGGACCGCTGCGGTGAGGGTGTCGATGTAGAAGGTATGGGTGTTCGCGACGGTGAGATCCCACATGTCGGCCGTACCCGATAGCGGGGTGCTGGCTGCGACGTGCGCGACGCTGTCGACGAATGGAGTGGCCAACCGATCACCGGAGCGTAGGTCTTTGGCATCAACCCAAGCGGCCCCCGACCGAGTAGCTGCGCCGATGGTGGCCGCCAATCCGGAAACCTCAGACGACGCAAATTGGGCGCGGGCCGTGCTGTAGAAGGGGTGCTTGGCGGTGGTGTGCACCACCGAAGCGACATCTGCCGGATTGGTAATCGTGAGATCGAGCAGGTCGGTGTCGTGGTTGACCAGCACCGCCTGCACCAGCTGACCGCTAGTGCGCCCGGTGTCCGGGTCGGTCGACCACACCCGATCCCCGGCCTTGAGCTCCGCGATGGGGCGTTGGGTCCCGTCGGCGAGCAGCACCATCGTGTCCGGGCTGAACGACTGTCCCGCGCACGGAACCCGCTGTGTCAGTGGCGTTGTTGGTGGCTCGGGAGCCTTGACCGCGGCCGCTGGTGGCCCGTTCGGTGTCTTGGGCGTCTCGACACCGGGCAGCGGGGGTTTTGGGGCAGCCCCGGCGGCCGCGATCTCCTCGCGCACCTGCGCCGGGTTGGGCACCACCTTGGCGGCGTCGACAATGTCGTCGGTGTGGGTGAGGACCTGTTTGGCGGCCAATTCGGCGCCTTCTTCGGCGATCTTCTTCGCCGCCCCTGTCGGGGTGAACATCGTCGCTGCGTTTGCCACCGTCGACATCACACCCAGGGTTTGGTTGTCCGGCATGGCTTCTGAAGCAATCTGCAGCCCGGCGGCACTCACGTTGGCGACCGCCGCGGCAATCGCCGCCGCCCCGGCCGGCCCACCCACACCGGTCACCGCGACCGCGGCGCCGGCCACGATGACCGCCGTCTCCACCGGGTTGTTCTTTACGAACGTGAACACCGCTTTGCCGCCAGACGCTGTCGCCGAGGCCGCACTCGACACCGCGTCGCCGACCGCGTGGGCTGCGCTGGACACGGTGCTGGTGATCGAGTCGAACAACCCCGCCGGCAGCGATCCGCCACCGAGGCCACCGACCTGCAGCGGCGGATCCACGTACACCGGCCACATCGTGTCCGGGCGCGGGTCGATGACCTCAGAGAGCTGATACAAACCCGGGCGCAACTGACGCACCACATACGAGGACGGCACCAATTTGCCTGCCGCATCGCGGGTTTCGGCCGGGGCGAACATCCCGACGGTTTCCGCGGCAGGTGTGGCCCGGTTGATCGTCAGAAATCCGTTGGTATGGGCCAACATCACCGTGTCAGCCGGCGTGCGCACAAAGGTGGTGACCATCCGTACCCCGGCCGCGCTGGCGATGCGGGCCACCGTGCGGGTCCCGGCACCAGTGTTCTCGGCCAGGAAATCAAACCCCGCGCCACGATCGGGGTAGACCACCGATCCGCTGCTGGTGCGTTGGGCCGCACCTAGACCGTCGGGCAAGACCTGCTGCACCGGCCCGGCCGGTGTCACCGAAGTCAATCCGGCGACCGGATCGGAGGGTAGGCCCGCGGACCGCTGGTCGGGTGTCGCCGCGGGATTGGGGATCGCGACCGTCGTCGATCCGCTGAACGCTGCCATCGCTGCATCGGCGAACTCCTGCGCGACCGATGCAGCAGACTTACCGGCAACGCCCGACCGGTCGGAATTGGCAAACCAATACTGTCCGCTCGCGGTGAGCGCGACGGTGAGCACCAACGCCATTAGAACCGGCCACCAACGAACAACACGCCACCATGGCCGGTTACCCGGCAAGAAGTCCCCCACGACGATTCCCCCTGAAACACACACCTTTTGGTATCCGGCAGCAATGACGGACCGTTATGCAAGGTGTAGTCGGGAACTCGTCCGGAAACCGAATGCCACCCGCCAGTGATCTAGCACACAGCAAACAATGGTCGTGTATCTCCCCGTCCAGGCGGGCGGGTATGACGCTGCCGGCGTTTTTGCGTGCGGCGAATGCTCCGGATGTTTCCTTGCGGACTTCCATGGATGCGGTGATGGTCGAGGATCGCGCCTTGCTGTGCCCGGGACATGCTTTATGCGCAACGTCGAGACATTCCGCCAACGCCATCGATGGCAACTGAATATCCCTGAAATAGCCGCCGTTTCAGTGGTATTGCAGCGGACCTGGCTGACTCGGTTCGCTCAAGTCATACCTCAGTTACACGTCACCCGGCATTCCGGGCGGGCTGAGCGAACCGTCGACATTCGGCACCGATGCGGGGGCCGGGATGCCGCCTTCTGCCGCGTTGTCGCCCGGGATGCCGTCGTCGGCCGGAGTGTCCCAGTCCGCCGCATTGCAGTGCGGTTCCCACGGCAGGCAGGCCGGAAAAGGCCCTGTCGCTAGAACGGTGCTCGCGGGCCCGCCCACACCGAGCAGCGATGCGGCCGCGATACCGGCTCCCGCGATCACCAAGCCATACTTTCTGGATGCCATAGCAACCCCCGATTCGCATCGTCATATGCATCTGAAGCTACTCCGGCAAAGCGCGCAAGGCCCTGGAATCGGCTAAGCGCCCGGCAGTTGGCTTACGACGTCGAGCGCGAGGTTCTTGGCGCGCATCAGCTCGGTGTCGTCGGCAAACAGTTCTCGCCGGTCATTGCCGGCGGCGAGAAATGCATCGATCTTGAACGCCTCGATCGCCGGGGTCGGCGAGCCCGCTGCGGCCAGCTCGGTTTCCAGCAGCGTCAGCCAGCCACGCTTGAGCTTGCGCACCTCGTCCGCGACTGGGCCGTCACGCCGGCCGTATTCGGCCGTGGTCGCCGCCATGAAGCAACCGCCCCGGAAAACCCCGGCGCTCAGATAGTCGACCCAGGCGTCGATCAGTGCACGCAGTCGCGGCGCTCCGGGGGCGGCTTCATAGGCCTTGGCGACAATCGTCTCGCGGTAGATCGTTCGCGCCGCGGCGACGGCGGCGACCTGGATTGCCTCGCGATTCCCGAACACTGTGAGGATGCCACTCTTGCTGACCCCGGTGGCCGCGGCCAGCGCGCCCACCGTGATCGAGTCGAGCCCGTGGGTTGTCGCGATCATCGCTGCCTCGTGCGCGACCTTCCGCCGCGTCGCGTCGCCGCGGACGCGTCGTCCATCCGCCTGATCGCCGATTCCCACGCCCGCAGTTTATACGTGCGACTGGACGTAAATCTCCGTGATCGCTAGGCTCCGAAACGCGTCCGATCGGACGCTTAACTTCGCGATTGGGATACCTACATGACTTCTAATCCGCAACCAGTTCTCGAAGAGAGCATCGACATCGCCGCCGCGCCCGACGCGGTCTGGACGCTGGTCAGCGACGTCCGCCGCATGGCCGAGTGGAGCCCGCAGGTCGAATCAACGCGGCTGCGAGGCGGTGCCGAGCAGGTCGCGGACGGTGTCGAATTCACCAACCTGAACAGCAACGGCACCTTTCAATGGACGACGCACGGCACCGTGGTGCGATTGGACAGTGGCCGCGAGATCGCGTTCCGGATCAAGGAGAACTGGGCCATCTGGTCCCTGCAGCTCGAGCCCACATCGGGCGGGACCAAGCTCACCCAGCGGCGCGAGAGCCCCGACGGCAGCCCGGACGGGACGGTCCAGGTGATCGACACCCACCTGGGCGGGCAGGACGTCTTCACCGAATCCATGCGCAACGGCATGCGGCAAACCCTGCAGGCGATCAAGGCCGCCGCGGAGTAGTCAGCGGCTGACGTCGTAGGAGTGGTGGACGACGTCGTGCAGGTGATACAGCGAGATGGTCGCGACGGTGAATTCGCTTCCGTTGCTTCGTAATCCGCGGCGGCCCCAGGAGTCGGCCGGCACGTTGGCGTAGGCCGCGGCGACGACGTTCGCGGCGTCGAACAGTTCCGTCGCGACCACCGCTGGGTCCTGCGACGCATAGTCGTCGGCGACCGCCGTCTCATCCTGATCCCAGTTGGGGAATCGCGGATCGTCTTCCGTGAGCATCAGCTGCAGGCGGTGCGCGAAGATGCGGTGCACGTCGCGGACGTGGCACCCGTATTCCAGCGTCGACCACACGCCGGGCTCAGGCCGGTTTCGGACGGCCGGCGACGCGAGTCGGTGCACCCAGTCGGCGGCATCCTCGCGGATCCGGGCGGCGACGTCGGTGTGCTGGAGGGACGAGGCGTCGAAGCCGCATTCCGGGCAGGTGCGCGACAGCACCCACGTCCAGTCCTTCGTGTCGGGTTCGAGCGGCTCCGGAGTCGTCACCGCACCAGTGTGGCACTCGCTCCGCTGCGGTGATTCAGGTCGGTATCCCGTCGGCTCGGGATAGCCTCTACGGACTCATCCGGCGAAGGCAACGATCCGGGCGATCACCACCGAATGGAAGGCAACCCGATGGCTCCGAGCACCCGTCCCACTGAGGGGCCCCGGGCCGACACCGCCTCCACGACGGACGCTCCGATGCACCGCGACCTGAAAAACCGTCATCTGCAGATGATCTCGCTCGGCTCCGCGATCGGGACCGGCCTTTTCCTCATCTCGGGCACGTCAGTACAGACCGCCGGTCCCATTGTTCTCCTCGGGTATGCCATCGCCGGCATCGTCCTCTACGGGGTGATGCGGATGCTCGGCGAGATGGCTGTCGCCCATCCGGTGGCGGGGTCGTGGTCGGCGTACGCGCGCGAATATCTGGGTAGACCAGCGGGATTCATCGCTGGCTGGAACTGGTGGTACGTCTGCGTCGTCGTCTGCATGGTGGAGCTGACGGCAGCTTCGGAGTTCATGGCTTTCTGGTTCCCGGGCCTGCCACGCTGGATCACCACCGCCGTGTGCCTCGTGCTGATCACCGCCGCGAACACGATCAACGTCAAAGCGTTCGGCGAGTTCGAGTTCTACTTCACCCTGATCAAGGTGACTGCCGTCATCGCCATGATCGTCCTCGGCATCGCGATCATCTTCGGCGCCGGCGACTACAACGTGCACGGCCTGGAAAACCTCTGGGCACATGGCGGTTTCGCCCCGAAAGGGCTGGGCGCCTTCATGATCTCGCTGGTCGCGATCACGTTCTCCTTCGGCGGCATCGAGTCGCTCGGCACCGCCGCCGGCGAGGTCGAGGAACCCGCCCGCAACATCCCCCGCGCCATCAACCAGGTGCTCTTGCGAATCCTGATCTTCTATGTGGGTGCCATCGGCGTCATGCTGATCATCTGGCCCTGGGATCAGGTGGGCACCGAGGGCAGCCCGTTCGTGCTGATGCTCGTCGGCCTCGGGATCGGCGGCGCCGCAACGTTGCTCAACGTCGTCGTACTGACCGCCGCGCTGTCGGTGGCGAACGTCATGACCTACAGCAACGCGCGCATCCTGTACGACCTGGCCGCCAGCGGCCAGGCCCCACGGTTCCTCGCCCACACCAACGCCCGCGGCGTCCCCGTCCGTGCCCTGCTGCTCAACTCCGGATTCGTCGCCGTGGCGGTACTGCTCAACATCGTGCTCCCCGGCAAGGCCCTCGCGGTCCTCATTCCCGTCGTCGTCGGCGCCGAGCTGATCACCTGGAGCATCATCTCGCTGAGCCATCTGCGATTCCGGGCGCGCGAAGGAGCCGGCGTCTTCAAGACACCGCTGTCGCCGATCACGAACTACCTGTGCCTCGGGTATTTCGCACTGATCTACGTCCTGATGACACTGGACCCGTCGTCGCACTCCGGAGCGATCGCATTGCCGCTGTGGTTCTGCGGGCTGCTCATCGTCGGGTTCCTGCTGAACAGGGTCAGGCGCTAGCGTCGAAGCGATGAAGGTGCTGCGCGCTGCCCGGGTCTCCGCGGTCGTGCTTGCCGTCGCGGCGTGCGGGCAGCCCGCGCCGCCGGCCGTCACTTCGCCCGCCGCCTCCCCGGCTGCCTCGCCCGCGACCACCCCGGTGCCCAGCGCCGTCCCGATTCCCACCGTCGTGCCGTCCGGTCCGTTCGCCGCGGTGTCCCGCCTGGTGAATGAGGCCATTGCGGCACATCGATTGCCCGGCGCGGTGATTCAAGTCGGGCACGCCGGGAAGGTTGTCTTCCGCCAGGCCTACGGTGCGCGCCGGCTGGGTGACGAGCCCGGGCTGGACGGGTCTGCGGCGCCGGCCGAGCCGATGACCGACGACACCATCTTCGATCTCGCGTCGTTGTCGAAGAGCCTCGGGACGACCGTCGCGTTCCTGCAGCTGTACGAAAAGGGCCTGGTGCGGGTCGACGAGCCCATCGAGACCTACTTTCCAGAATTCAATCCCGGCAACGACCCACGGCGCGCCCAGGTGACAGTGCGCATGATGCTCACCCACACATCCGGGACGGGCGGCGACCTCAGCCACCAAGGCCCGTGGGGACTGACGAACGCCGACAAGGCCGAGGGCATCCGCCGTGCGCTCACCGCGCCACTGGAGTTCGGTCCCGGCGAAGGGTTCCACTACTCCGACCTCAACTTCATCATCCTCGGCGCACTGATCGAGAAGATCACCGGCGAGTCGTTGGACAACTACGTGCAGGACAATGTCTTTGCGCCGCTGGGACTTTCCGATACCCGGTACCTGCCCGCCACCAAAGCCTGTGGCCCACACCAAGTTCGCGGTACCGCAATCGTTTTCGAAGGCAGTCCGTCGGGCCCGTGCCCACCGGGAACCTGGAGCACCGACCTACTCGCGCGCGTCGCACCGACCGCGCACGACGACGACACCCCGGGCATCAACCCCGACTTCGACCATTTGATCCGCGGCACCGTGCATGACCCGACCGCCAGGCGCATGGGCGGCACCGGCGGCAGCGCGGGGGTGTTCTCGACGGTCGCCGACATCGGCCGGTACGCGCAGGCCCTGCTCGACCGTCTCGCCGGACGTCCGAGCCCCTTCCCGCTGACCCAGCCCACCGCGGAGTTGATGGCGACTCCGCAGCAGCCGGGACACAACGCCGGTCAGGTGCCCGCGGCGAATGTGGCGACGCGAGAGGCCATCGAGAACCACCCCAACGCAACAGATTCGCTACTGGCGCCGAACTATCCGGCCATCGCGGGACAAGAACTGCGCAGCTTTGGCTGGGACATCGACACCGAGCACTCACGGCCGCGAGGCATGGTCTTCCCCGTCGGTAGCTTCGGCCATACCGGCTTCACCGGGGTCAGCCTCTGGATCGACCCGGGGTCGGACACCTACGTTGCGGTGCTGGCGAATGTGATCCATCAGCGCGGCGGGCCACCGATCGCGAAGTTGAGCGGCGACATCGCGACCGAGGCGGCGCGGGCGCTACGGCTCTACGGAAACTGAGGCCGGCAGAACCACCCCGAATCACGGTCACCGCAGGAGAATGCATGGCGTGACCTCACTCTCCGGCGCGAACAGATTCTGGATCAGCTTGACCGCCGGCCTCGTCGTCGGCCTGGCCACTGGCATGTTGTCGCAGCGTTGGCCCGTAGGCCTGTTGGCGGTCGTCATCGTCACCTCAGCGAGTTACGTCTTGTGGGCGCTGGCAGCGCTGTGGCGGATGGACCCCGCGCGGACGAAGGAGCACGCCGGTGAAGCCGACGTCGATGACGAGATCGGCGATCTGGTCCTGTTCCTCATCTTGACCGCCAGCCTGACGTCCATCGGAATCCTTCTGTTGTCCGCCAACGATGCGGACAAGGCGTCTTACGCGGGCATGTCTCTTGCCGCAATCCTCGCGACGTGGGCGCTGCTCCACACCATGTACACGGCCCGCTACGCCCGCATCTACTACGACAACGACCCGGGCGGGATTGACTTCAACAGCCCTGACGTCGATCCGCAGTACAGCGACTTCTTCTACTTCTCGTTCAACCTCGGGATGACCTACCAGGTGTCAGACACCAACGTCACGAGCTCACAGATGCGAGCCGAGGTGCTTCGGCACTGCCTATTCAGCTACATCTATGGCACGGTGATCATCGCGTGCACGATCAATCTGGTCATCAACCTCGTCGGCTGACTCCTTCGCGCTCGCCGATCAGCGCGCAACGGACGGATCCGTTCAGTAGTCTGCGGCCTGTGCCCGGTAGGCCATATCTGACGATCGACCTCGCGACGGTGCGTAAGAACGTCGCCGAGCTGCGCGTCGCGCTGCCCGCTGCCGAGATTCGGTACGCGGTCAAGGCCAACCCCGCCGAGCCCGTGCTCCGGCTCCTGGCGGGCCTCAGTTGCACGTTTGACGTCGCGTCCGTCGGCGAGATCGACCTGTGCGCGGCGGCCGGCATCGACGGCGGATCTATGACGTTCGGGAACCCGCTCAAGAAGCCCGCCGAGATCGCCTACGCGTTTGCGCGGGGCGTGCGGCGGTTCACCTTCGATACCGCGGACGGCCTGACGGCCATCGCCGACAACGCGCCGGGCTCGAGCGTCGAATGCCGCATCGCGCCGGCGTTTCCGTCGTCGGTGACGCCGTTCGGGCACAAGTTCGGGTGCGTGCCCGAGGATGCGGCCGGGTTGCTGACCGAGGCGTCGCGGCGTGGGCTACGGGCCGACGGCGTGGCTTTCCACGTGGGCTCGCAGCAGCTCGACCCGGCGGCATGGGAGATCGGAATCCGTTGCGCACGTGGCATTTTCGATGCTGTTCCCGGCCTCACGACGCTCAACCTGGGCGGCGGCGTCCCGATCTCGTACGATGCGCGAGTGCCCGACGTCGGGGTGGTGGGCGACGCGATCAGCGACGCACTCGGCCGTCATTTCCCGGCGCTCCCCCACGTCGTCATCGAACCGGGCCGTGCGATCGTCGGCTCGGCCGGCACGCTCTCCTGCGAAGTCGTCTCGGTGCGGATCGGCACCGACGGATGTCGCTGGGTGTACCTGGACATCGGCCGCTACGGCGGGCTGGCGGAAACCGAGAACGAATACATCCGCTACCACCTGCACACCAGCCGCGATGGTGACCCCGTCGACGACGCCGTTGTGGCCGGCCCGACATGCGACGGTGACGATGTGCTGTATCAGCGGTATCCGCTGCCGGTGTCGCTGCGCCCGGGCGATCTCGTCGAGATCGATTCGGCCGGGGCATATACGACGAGCTACTCCTCGTCGTTCAATGGATTTGAACCGCTTGCAACGCAATTCGTGGAGGTCACCGATGCAGTCACAACCGGGTAGCAGCTTCGCGGGCTGTCACGTGCTGGCCGAATTCACCGGCGTCGATCCTGCCCTGGCCAACGATCGCGAGCGGCTGCGGCACCTGCTGCGCAGCGCCGTCGAGGGCGCCGGAGCCACCGTCTGCGACATGGTGGACAAGCACTTCGAGCCGCACGGCGTGACGGTGCTGGCGTTGCTCGCGGAGTCGCACGCCTCGATCCACAGTTACCCCGAGCGGGGCGCGATGTTCGTCGACGTCTTCACCTGCGGCCAGTCAGCCGATGCCGAGGAGGCCGTCCGACTGCTTCAGCAGGCCGTGGGCGCGGCAGATGCCCACGTCCACACCGTGTTTCGCGGTGCGGGCAAGCAGATCGTCGAACCGATGGCGCCGGGCATCACCCGCAACTGGCAGCTGACCGACGTGCTGTGTGACGTCCACACCGAGTTTCAGCATCTCGTGATCGGCCGCACCGAGCAGGGCATTTCCCTGTTCAGCGACTCGGACCGGCAGAGCACCGAATTCAGCCAACTCGTCTACCACGAGGCCCTGATGGTGCCGGCAATGCTGCTGGCCGAGACGATCGATCGGGTGCTCATCATCGGCTCGGGCGAAGGCGTGGCCAGCCAGATGGCCGTCGCCGCGGGGGCCACACACGTCGACCACGTCGACATCGACCGAGAGGCCGTCCAGCTCTGCGCCGAGCACCTGCCCTACGGGTATACGCCCGATGAACTGACGAAGGCCGAAGCCGGACTCGGCCCCGTCACGGTGCACTACACCGACGGGTACGAGTTCGTCGCCAACCACACCGGTCCGCGGTACGACGTCGTCGTCATCGATCTGCCGGACGAACGAGCCGAACCCGCCCAGCACAACCGCCTCTACGGCGCGGACTTCATGAAGCTGTGCAGCGACATCGGCGTCGTCGTCGCCGGCCAGGCGGGCTGTCCCACACTCTGGCGCAATGAGACCCTGATCCGGTCCTGGGAACGGTTCGGCGAAACCTTCGGCACCGTGGTCTATTTCGGCAGTGACGAGCACGAGTGGGCATTCTTGTCGGGTACCACCGGGGTCCTGGAGAATCCGCTCGCGACGATGACGGCGCGGTTGGAAACGCTGCCGTACCGATGTCAGACGATCGACGCAGCGGCGCTGGCAGCGGCGACGATGCCGCCGATGTCGTTGCGGGAGAACGGGGCCGGCCTGGGCGCGGGCGCAAGCCGGCACGCCGACTAGAGTCGGCTCCCATGCGTTTCGTCGGTACCGTCCTGGCCCTGGCAGGTGCGCTCGCGTTCCTCGGGCCGATAGCAGTAGCGTCCGCCGACGCGGCGAACCCCTTCGACGTCTCTGACCCCACGGTCGGCCGGCTTGATCCCGCGCTATTGGCAGCCGTCCAGCACGCGACCACCGCGGCAGCGGCCGAGGGGATCCCCATGACGATCACCTCCGGCTGGCGCACTCCCGAGTTCCAGCAGCAGCTGCTCGATGACGCGATCCAGACCTACGGCAGTTACAACGCTGCGCGGCAATACGTTCAGACGCCACAGCAGTCCAAGCACGTCAGCGGCCAGGCCGTCGATATCGGCGGCAAGAGCGCCGACACGTGGCTGATCGCCAACGGGGCGCGGTTCGGTCTGTGCCAGATCTACGCCAACGAACTCTGGCACTTCGAGTTGGCTGTCGACGCGCACGGGGTCTGTCCGCCGCTGCTGCCCAACGCTGCCAGTTGATTGGTGATGCCCTGCTGTTGGACTTGCCGGGTAGCCTCGGGCAGCATGTCAGCTTCCGGGGGGCAAGACAGATCAGAGTCTGATTCAACGACGAAAATCCTTTGATCCAGTACAGCCGTGCTGTCACGATTTCCCGATGACCGTCGACATCAGGGAAGCCGTGGCAGCGGACGCGATGCCTGTTGCGGAGGCCCATGTGCGGTCATGGCAAGTCGGCTACCGCGGCCTGCTTCCGGCGGCTTACCTCGATGCCTTGCGGCCCGAAGACAGAGCTAGTCGGTATGGCTTCGAACAGAAGAACCCCGAAGGTCCCTTCACCCAAGTCGCGATCGACGCAGACACGATCTGCGGTCACGTCACCACGGGTCGTTGCCGAGACGATGACTTGCAAGTCGGTGGAGAGATCTGGGCACTCTACGTCGACCCGTCCAGGTGGGGCGGCGGGATCGGACGCCGCCTCATCACCGCTGGTTGCGCTCACCTGCGCAGTCGCGGGTATGACATGGCCGCACTGTGGGTTCTATCGGGAAACGACCGGGCCCGTCGCTTCTATGAATCGGTGGGGTGGCGCTGCGACGGCACACAACGCACCGACTTCATCGGTGACCATCTCGTCCACGAGGTGCGTTATCAGCGGGCACTGCGAATCACAGAACATCCGGTGGCTCAGTTCTAGAGATACGAGGACGATCGGTTCTCGTTTTCACTACCTGGTGGTTTCTGCGCCGCCGTTTACGGCGCCCGCTACCCGACCGAGTCTGCGGCAGGTGAGCCTTGAGCGGCTGCTCGGAATCGAAGCGGCAGCGCAGTTCTCAGCGGCGGGCTAGGCAATCATCGATTCCGATCGCTTGCGCCAGGGCGGCAAACGGCGCGCGCTGAACCGCCTCCGACGTGCCCGGCGCTTCCGGATGCCATTGCACGGCAAGGACCCAGCCATCGACGGCCTCGAACGACTCGATCAGGCCGTCGGCCGCATGGCCCGTCGCCACCAGGCCAGTGCCCAGCGTGGCGATGCCTTGATGATGTGCCGACGCCACGACGACCTGGTCAGCGTTGTGTGCGGTACGAACGCGGCTGCCCGTCGTCAGAGCAACCGGGTGCCATCCGAACAGCTCGCCGGCCGTCGTGCTCCGGTGCGGAACTTCGCCTGCTACCAGGTCGATGTAGAGGTCCCCGCCTCGAAGTACGTTCAGCACCTGCGCGCCGCGACAGATGCCGAGCACCGGCAGGCCGGCGTCCTGTGCCCGCGCCGCCAAGATGAAGTCGAGCTCGTCTTGTTCATCATTGACGTCGTAAACCGCTGTCGTAGCGGCCTGCCCATAGCGCTGCGGGTTGATGTCTCCGCCGCCGGGCAGCACGAGTCCGCCGATATCGGACAGCGCCACGAACGGATCGTCGACCACCAGCGGCGTCAACCCGGCCTCGGCGATCAGTTCGACAATCCGGTCGAAGAGTTCATTCGCCGCGATGACGCGTGGGTCGTCGCCGAGTGAGAATCGCTTCGGTATGACGACGGCGGGTGCGGCCACTATCGGGCTCCTCCTCTCGGCACGGTCTAGAAGTATCCGGAGTTGGGCGGAAGAGTGCCGTTCACCACGAAATCCCCTGTCGCCCACGCTTTGTACGCGAGCGGGTTGTGGCTGGCGACGGTTCGCGCGTTACGCCAGTGCCGGTCGAGATTCAGTGTCCGCGCGGTTGCTGACGCGCCGCCGGTGTCGAACAACCGTTGTGCGGCATCCAATGTGAGCCGTTCTGCGACGAGTTGAGCCTTCGCCACCTCGATGGCGGCGGCACCGATGGCATGCTGGTCGTCAATCTGGCCAGAATCCACCACGTGATCCAGTGCCGCTGCGGCGCTGAGGGTGACGGCGGTGGCAGTCGACGTCCAGGCCGCGATCTCGCCTACCGCTTGCAGGATGAACGGATCTTGGGCTGCGACAGAGGTCAACGCGTGGGCCGCAGGACGCGCCTTGTTCTGGACGAACCAGACGGCATCCCGCAAGGCGCCCTTGGCAATGCCCACCGCGACGGCAGTGAGGTAGAGCTGCAGAAACGTCTGACTGTGCGCGAGCCGGTGGTCCGCAGGGACCAGCGACACCTCGTCTTCGTGAACCGGCACGTCCTCGAAAGTCGTTGCGCCACTGGCAGTCAGACGCTGCCCGAAACCGTCCCAGTCGTCGAACAGCGTCACACCCTCGCGGTCGGCGGGGATGACCACATGGACCTCGCGGCCGTCTTCGCGCTCGGCGGAGACCGCGATCAAATCCGCATACAAGGTGCCGGTCGAGTAGAACTTCTTGCCGTCCAACCGGTATCGGCCGTCACCGGTGGAGCGCAATGTCGTGCCGATCGCCGCCGGCGAGGTTCCGACGGCTTCGGTGATCGCGTTGCCGACGATCTTTCCGCTGAGGACGTCGGGGAACCAGCGGGCCCGCAGAGCGTCGTCGCCTCGGTTACCGAGGAGGCGTTCCACGAATCCGAAGTGAGCGCGTAACGCTTGGGCCACATTGGAACTGGCCTGCGCGATGTCGATCACCGTCTCGACGACATCGGCGATGGAGCCGCCTGGGCCGCCGTACTCGCGGGGGATCCGCAGGGCGAGGGCGCCGGTGTCGGCAATCGCGCGTATCGCCTCGTGGTGCAACGTGCGGGTCAGCTCGTATTGGGCATCTTGCTCGCCGAGAGTTTCGACGACCGGCTGCAACAGCGCCCGCCGGTCGGCGACGGACCCTCCTGCCAATGTCGTAACGGTCATGTGATGTCCTTCTCAGCTCATCGGAACAGGGGCAGGATGTGGGTCGCGAACCGTTCCATCTCGGTTTCCAGCGGCTGGAACTGCAACATGAACAGATCGATGCCGAGGTTGGCGAATGTCGTGATCCGTTCGGCCACCTGCTCATAACTACCGATGAGTCCGGCGAGAGTGCCGCCGTTGGTGCCCACGCGCGCGACACCCTCGTGCACCTTGAACATCGCGGTGGCGGGATCGGCACCCACCGTGCGGTCCCGTTGTCCCGAACCGTCGACCAGGCCCTGCAGGTATTCGAATTCGCGGTACGCCTCTTGCTCTGTCTCGCGAGCGATGACGAACGCCGACAGCCCGAACTCCAAGGGCTCCGGCTTGTTCCGGTCGCGCCGCCGCATGTCGTCGATGATGTCCGCGGCATCCTGCGGGGGCCGTCCATTCAGAAGGAACACGTCGGCCTGCGCTGCCGCCAGGGCGCGCGCCGCTTCAGATTCACCGCCGAGATACACGCGCGGGGTGCGGTCGAGGGCCGGCCGCAACTGGGCCCCGGCCGCGACGGACCCGTCCAGCCCGGACTCGATGGCATCGCCACGCCACAGCCGCCCGACGACATCGAGCCACTCCCGGGAGTATTCGTATCGATCACCGTGGGTGACGTCTCCGCGGCCGATCGCCTCGAGCTCGGGAAGAAACCAGCCGCTGACGAGGTTGATCGCCACCCTATCGGCAGCGATCTGCTCAATGTTTGCAACGGTTTTCGCGAAGACCAACGGATTGAACAGTAACGGCTTGATCGCGCCGATCAACTCGACGCGGCTGGTGGCCTCTGCCAGTCCGGCCAGCGTCGACCAGGTTTCCAGGACGTCGTGTTCAGCACCGCCTGGGTGCAGCACATGCTGGGCCACCAACGTCGAATCGAAACCCAGCTCCTCCGCCCGGACGATGAGATCACGCGTCCGGCGGTAGCTGGCGTCCGGAATCTCCACGGGATGCGTTCTGGCGCCCCATGTCCCGTAGACGGGCGCCCACACCCCGAATCGGGGCGCGGTCACAGTGGTGGTCATGAGGTCTCCAAGTAGCGCCGGAATTCCCAATCGGTGACAGCACTGGAATATTCATCCCATTCGCTCTGGGCGATCTCGGCGAAGTCATGCACGGAGTCCGCGCCCAAGATGTCAACGATGGCGTCATCGCTGCGCGCCAGCGCGATCGCGACGCTCAGCGATTCCGGCAGCCGCACGCCGACGTCGTACAGGTTGCCGGTCTGCGGCTCCGGTGGGTTGCGTCTGCCTTCCAGGCCGGCCACGACGGCGGCGAGGGCAGATGCGATGAGCCAGTACGGGTTTGCGTCCGATGCACCGGTACGCAGCTCGATTCGCGTCGCCTCGGGCGTCGGCTCCAGAAGGGACCGGACAGCGGACGTCCGGTTGTCGCGGCTCCATGTCAAAGTCGCGGGGGCGAAGGAGCCAGGGACGTACCTGCGGTACGCGTTGACCGAATGTGCCCCGAATAGTGTGATCGACGGCAGGTGCTCGAGCAGGCCGGCAATAGCATGGCGTCCGACCTGGCTCTCGGTGCCGTCGGCGCCAGCAAAGACCGGCTCACCATCACGCCACAGCGAAATATGCAGGTGCGCAGAACTTCCGGAGTGCTCAGAGAACGGCTTGGGCATGAACGTCGCCAACTTGCCGTTGCGCCGGGCGATCTCCTTGACCGCGTACTTGAGCCGCGCGCTGTTGTCGGCGGCATCAAGCGCGTCACTGTAGACCAGGTTCGCTTCGACCTGGCCGGGACCGTATTCGGTGAGCAGGCCCTCCAGGGAAGTGAACTCGCGCAACACCGAATAGAGCTCGCCGAGCACCGGTTCGAGAGTGTTGGCGTTCTGCAGCGAGTAGGCGTGTACGTCATCCTGGAAGATCGACCCGTCGGCGTTGAGCAGGTAGAACTCGAATTCGGCGCCAACTTTGGCGGTGTACCCCAAGGCTTCCAGTCGCGCGATGACCCGTCGCAAGACCGCACGGGGATCCAGCGGTGACGGCGTCCGGTAGTGACTGACGATGTCGGAGATGACGTGGCCG